>ENA-OUNH01000073-OUNH01000073.1-human-gut-metagenome-genome-assembly--contig:-NODE-73-length-39520-cov-5.102632_pt1 | contig 39520 bp, 37 predicted proteins | sample MGYA00242806_ERZ504814 | MGnify/ENA primary metagenome ERZ504814 (study PRJEB26092, sample SAMD00036389) | human gut metagenome | host: Homo sapiens | study: EMG produced TPA metagenomics assembly of...
CGGAGTTTTTACCCCTGCACCATGCGGTGCTGTGGTCTTATGCGGTATTAGCAGTCATTTCTAACTGTTATCCCCCTGTATGAGGCAGGTTACCCACGCGTTACTCACCCGTCCGCCACTCAGTCACAAAGATCTTCATCCGAAGAATCAAATCAAAGTGCTTCGTTCGACTTGCATGTGTTAAGCACGCCGCCAGCGTTCATCCTGAGCCAGGATCAAACTCTCGTTAAAAGTGTTTGTATCCAGTTCAGAACCAACTAACTAGCTAATTCTTCCCTTTTTACTGTTGTTTTGGTTTGTTTAAAAACCGTTCTTAAAAATCTTCTCTTAAAGAAATTTTCAAGGGTTGTTGTTGTCTATTGTTCAGTTATCAAGGTTCTTTGTTTGTGTCGTTCTTTTCAAGCGACAGCTTTTATATTTTATCAAAAGCTTTTGTCTTTGTCAAGAACTTTTTTATTTTTCTTTCACTGCCGAATCCGTTTAATCACTTCTCACTAGCAGTGTATTTATGCTATCACATTCGAACTTTTCTGTCAACCACTTTTTAAAATTTCTTATAAGTTTTTATCATCTTTACTTATAAATCTTTTCTTCGAACTTTTTCTCTCTCAGGGACTGTCCGCTTCCGCGCCTTCCTCTTATTCAAGCGTCTGTTCTGTAGTTTTCAGTGCCGTTCTCAGCGACGAATGTTATCTTATCATAGCTATTTCTAATTGTCAATGTTTTTTATATATTTCATGCAATTCAGAATATTCTGAAAAATTAGCATCTGCGTTCCCAAACACTAACAGCTATTGCAAGCTTGCTTGCACTAAGCTGATAGGGTTAGGGAACATAGGGCGAATGCCCTTAACCGAAAGGACGTCAGTTCTTTCGGTTGTTGCAGATGCGTAACATACATTCCAAAACACGACAGCTATTGCAAGCTTGCTTGCAGTAAGCTGATAGGGTTGGGGAACATAGGGCGAATGCCCTTAACTGAAAGGACGTCAGTTCTTTCGGTTGCTACAGATGCGTAATCTACGTTCCCAAACACATTCAGGTTTGCAAGCTCGCTTGTATAATACACTCATTTCATGTTAAGATAATATCAGCTTTATATATGAAAGGATTTTCTCATGCCTGGTTTTATTTTACATTTAACTGCAGCCCAGATGCTGCGAAGCCATCTTCACGAGTACCCCGATTTTCCTTATCCGATTCAATCTGTAAATGATTTTCTGATTAGGAATCTTCTACCGGATGCGACAGACCAAAAAGAGCTTTCACATTTCCGGAATCCTGTTTATCGTGATAAGATGATGGTATTTCCGGATTTAACACGTTTTACTGCTAAATATGACTCTCTTCTTTCTGATTCCAGTGTTTTGGGATATTATTTTCATTTATATATCGACCGTCGGTTTTTCAAGGATTTTATTCCGGAGATTGTTGATTTTTATGATGAAACCGGACAGATTACAGATATAAAAGAAGAGATTGCGACCGTTTATATCAGAAATTTCCAGACTTATATCCCTTTTGAAAAATATCTTACTGAGGAATATTATTACGGGGACTATACAAAGATGAATACTTATCTTGTAAATCGCTATCACATTCCACTCGATCTGAACGCACAGATAATAAATCCAGGGATTAATGAAATTCAGTATGGAAATGTACAACAAGTCCTGGATTCATTGCATGGATATCTCAGTGTTACCGAAGATGCTGTGAATGAGCTCAAAGTATTTCCACTTGATAAACTTCTTGCTTCACTTGAACAATATGCAATTGAATTTTTATCGTTGTAAAAAGACATATCATTTTTCGGATGATATGTCTTTTTCTGTATAGGCTATAAAACAGACGCTGCTTATATATTGATTTTATTCTTTTGTACTAAAACTCTGCATCTTTTCTTATAACAGGCTATTCCATATTTCAAAATATTCGTTATCCCTTCATTTTCAAACGCTTCCGCATACTGTGTAAGTTCTATCTGTTCAAGAGCCTCCTTGCATGCTATCAGTAGTGTTCTCTCTGCCTTGTATACATTATAACAAGTTACTTCCTGCAATTCCACACCCAAAAAGGAAAAGCTCCAATCTATTACTGTTCCCCCTATGCGCGACCAGTAACATTCATCTATCTACAACAATGACGGAAGAAATCACACTCTGCATCATTACACCTGTCTGCATCTGCCAGCTTCATATTCAGATGGAACACATGCTCCAATTTCTTTTTGTTCCCTCGTAGCAGGAATATGTATACGGAACTTTCTTTTCTTTCAAGACCATCTCCAGAAGTGGTGCCTGCTCTTTCAGGAAATCTTTTTCTGCTGTCATCAGATATACCGGTGGAAAATTCTCTGTCACATATGTGTCTACATTAACCAACTCTAATTCCTCCGGTGTACCACCTTCCGGAAGAAGTTCTTTCATCAGATTATCTGTCATCTCATTGCTCATTTCTTCCAGGCCAAAATGGTACTGACCACAATTCAGGGCTACTGCACGAATCTTAAGATCCTGCGGTGTCTGGATTCCAAATTTTTCTTTACAAACTTTTGCATATTCCGGGTTCGTACATAAATTTGTATACAGACCAAGCATATGGGCTCCGGCAGAGTCACCGACTGCAAATATATTTTCTGAATCTAATCCATATTCTTCTGCATGATCTAAGATCCAGCCAAACACAAGGTTCGTATCTATGATAGATGCCGGGAATTTTGACTCTGGTGCAAGACGATAGGAAAAATTCACTACTGCGAATCCTCTCTGTGCAAGACTCAAGCAATAAAACTGATAGAGTTTCTTATCTCCATAGACCCAGCCTCCACCGTGCACGCTGACAATAACCGGAAGTTTTTCTTCTATATTAGTTGCTTTTGGACGATATACATCCAGCGATTGCCAGACTTTATCTTCTTCTCCATAAACAATGTCATCAAATCTCTGAACATCTTCCGGTGTCTTTAATCCGGCATCTCTTACCATATTTCCTGCCGCAAATGCTTTACGGACAATTGTACTTGTTTTCATCTTGTTTTCCTTTCTTAAAAAGAGCAGCCGTTACTGTTCACACGATGTGCGACCAGCAATCTTCTGACTGCTCTTAGTATATAAACTTATTAACTTGTAAAATTTCCCTTACGCGATCTCTGTCGTACTTTCGAACTGAGAATTATACAGATCCGCATAGAATCCGCCTCTTGCAAGAAGTCCCTCATGATTTCCCTGCTCAATGATATCTCCGTCCTTCATAACAAGGATCAGATCGGCATCACGAATGGTTGACAAACGGTGGGCAATAACAAAGCTCGTTCTTCCCTTCATCAGATTGTCCATCGCTTTCTGGATCATTTCTTCTGTACGGGTATCAACTGAACTCGTCGCCTCATCCAAAATCAGGATCTTCGGATCTGCAAGGATTGCCCTTGCGATTGTGAGGAGCTGTTTCTGTCCCTGGGATACATTACTTGCTTCTTCATTCAGTTCCATATTGTATCCACCCGGAAGTGTCTGGATGAAACGATGCACATGTGCCGCCTTCGCTGCCTGAATCACTTCTTCCTCTGTCGCATTCAGTTTTCCGTAACGGATATTGTCACTGATCGTACCATGGAACAGCCAGGTATCCTGCAGAACCATTCCGAACATTTCACGGAGTTCACTTCTATTGAAGTCCCGGACATCGTGTCCGTCAATCTTGATCGCCCCTCCATTCACATCATAGAAACGCATGAGCAATTTGATCATTGTTGTCTTTCCGGCTCCTGTCGGACCAACAATTGCGATCTTCTGGCCTTCTTTCACATCTGCTGAGAAGTCATTGATGATGATCTTATCTTCATTGTATCCAAAACGTACATGCTCAAATTCAACATTTCCCTGAAGATTCTCTACAGAAACCGGATTCTCTACTGTCTGATCTTCTTCCGGTCCTTCCAGGAACTCGAAGACACGCTCTGATGCTGCAGCTGTTGACTGAAGCATATTCGCCACCTGTGCGATCTGCTGCAATGGCTGTGTAAAGTTACGTACATACTGAATAAAGGACTGGATATCTCCAACCTCGATCACATCCTTAATTGTCAGATATCCCCCAAGGATTGCCACTGCCACGTAACCCAAGTTTCCTACAAACTGCATTACAGGCATCATCAAACCGGAAAAGAACTGGGATTTCCATGCGGAATCATACAGCTTATCATTTGTTTCATTGAATACTTCAATTACTTCCTCTTCTTTATTAAATGCCTTGATGATGTTATGACCACCATAGATTTCTTCTACCTGTCCATTCACATTTCCAAGGTATGTCTGCTGCCCTACGAAATATTTCTGTGAATGTTTCATTACGAATCCGATCAATCCGGCAGAAAGCGGAAGAATCAAAACTGCAATCACTGTCATCAGCGGGCTGATTGACAACATCATGATAAATACACCAATCAGAGTTGTAACCGATGTGATCATCTGAGTCGCACTCTGATTCAGGCTCTGTCCAAGTGTGTCAACATCATTTGTTACACGGGAAAGCACTTCACCTACCGGCTTTGTGTCAAAATAGCTCATCGGCATGCGGTTGATCTTCTCGGAGATTTCTCTTCTCAAACGGTAGGTTGTCTTCTGAGACACCCCCGTCATCAAATATCCCTGCACAAAACTGCAGATTGCGCTGATCACATACAGGCAAAGAACAGTCAGCAGAATCTGTCCGATTTTACCGAAATTCATTCCGTCTCCACCGGAAACTTTACTTACAAGTCCATTGAAAATCTCCGTCGTTGCTTTTCCTAAAATCTTCGGTCCGACAATATTGAATATCGTTCCACAGATAGCAAACACGGCTACGAAAAATACCTGTACTTTGTAAATTGCCATGTAGCGGATCAGTTTCTTCATTATTCCTTTGAAGTCTTTTGCTTTTTCATTCGGTCTTCGACCGCCATGCATTCTAGCCATGAATCTGATCCTCCTTTCCATCTGTCTGCTCATTTAACGCTGCTTCTAACTCTTTCCTGGACAGCTGGGATTCTGCGATTTCACGATATACCGGACAGTTCTTGAGAAGCTCCGCATGAGTTCCCTTACCTGCCACTTTGCCTTCGTCCAATACTATGATTTGCTCTGCATGCAGGATCGTGCTGATTCTCTGTGCAACGATCAGCACCGTACTTCCGCTTGTCTTTTCAGCCAGCGCACGGCGGAGTGTTACATCCGTCTTATAGTCAAGGGCAGAAAAACTGTCGTCAAAAATAAATACCTGCGGGTGCTTTGCGATTGCTCTTGCAATAGAAAGTCTCTGCTTCTGTCCACCGGATACATTCGAACCTCCCTGTGAGATCGGGCTCTTATATTTCTCCGGTTTTGTGTCAATAAATTCTGTTGCCTGTGCAATCTCTGCCGCCTCGATCATCTCATCATCGCTTCCATGTGAATTACCAAACATGATATTAGATGCGATATCTCCCGAGAACAGAACTCCCTTCTGCGGAACATATCCAAGCTTCTCACGAAGTTCCTGCTGTTTCACTTCACGGATATCTACACCATCCAGCGTAATATCTCCGGATGTCACATCATAGAAACGTGGAATCAGATTTACCAGCGTAGACTTACCACTTCCGGTACTTCCGATAATTGCTGTTGTCTCACCCGGCTTCGCTGTAAATGTAATATCTTCCAGAACATCTTCATCTGCACCCGGATAACGGAAAGATACATGATCGAAAGCAAGTACTCCTTTTCCGTCTTCTGGGAAATGTTTTTCTTGCTTTGGATCGTGGATCATTGTCTCACTCTTCAATACTTCCTCAACACGGTCTGCTGCCACAGCTGCTCTTGGAAGCATAATTGAAATCATACAAAGCATTAAGAATCCCATAATGATCTGCATCGTATATTGGATAAATGCCATCATATCTCCAACCTGCATCTGTCCATCACTGATTCCATGTGCTCCTGTCCATACGATCAGAACAGATACACCGTTCATGACTAACATCATCACCGGCATCATAAATGTCATTGCACGGTTGACGAAAAGATTCGTCTTCGTCAGTGTGCGGTTCGCATCATCAAATCTCTCTTCCTCATGCTTCTCTGTACTGAATGCACGGATAACCGGAAGTCCTGTCAGAATCTCTCTTGTTACAAGGTTCAACTTGTCAACAAGATTCTGCAGCACTTTGAACTTTGGCATAACAACAAGGAACAGCAACAAAACTACAAAGGCAATGATAATAACCGCAAGTCCAATGATCCAGGACATGGATACATTCGTCTTCATAACCTGCAGCACTCCACCGATTGCAAGGATTGGCGCATACAGAACCATACGAAGCAGCATAACGATCAGCATCTGAATCTGCTGGATATCATTCGTACTTCTCGTGATCAAAGATGCTGTTGAGAAGTGATTGAACTCGTTGTTTGAAAATCCAACAACCTTATGGAATACTCCACTTCTCAGATCACGTCCTGCACTTGCTCCAACTCTTGATGCCAGAAATGCAACCATAATACTTGCTACCATTCCAAGAAGAGCAAGTGCAGCCATCTGACCTCCTGTTTTTAACAGATAATGAATCTGTGTCTGATCCATGTCCATTCCAAGGTCTTTATATGCACTCCTGCAGAAGCTCACTGCTGCCTGATCAAGAATTGTATCCGGCATCTCTGACATCTGCTCTTCAATCTTCTCAACCATTGTTGCTCTCTGCTCAGCCGGAAGCATTTTCAGAAGATCAAACATAGACATGTCATCCAGTGACACTGCCTGGGATTCCGCCTGGGATTCCGCCTGGGATTCACCTTGTGGCATTCCTTCCGGCATTGTCCGGTCTTCCCCTTGTGGCATGCTCTGCGCCATTCCCTGGGACATCTGCTCTTTCAGCTTGTCTTCCATCTGTTTTGTTGTATCACTTCCGGACTCGATTCCGGATGTCATCATCATTGGAATCTGAAGAATATCTTTCAGATTCTCCATCGTATTTTCCTCTTCAGCAACAGAATCTTTCAAGACATAAGCTTCTTTTTTATAAGAAGTATTATCTTCTGTATATGCATCCATCACCGTCTGTTGATCGTCTTCCGATACAAACAAAAGCAATTTTTCCATTTCTTCTGTTGCAATCTGTCTCGGTACTTCATCTTCAATACCGCCCTGCTGGATTCCTACATTTACAATATCTGATGTGTAGGCCGGCAAGGACAGATCACAATACGCCTGCACAACCAGAATCAGCACGATCGCAATCATAGCTTTCCAGTATGATGCAGCGTATTTGAATAAGTTCTTCATAATCTGCGTATTTCCTTTCCTGGTAATTCTCTTCAAGTTACACAATCTATTATAAATCACTGATTTTCAGTGACAGTAATCTACTTCATTCACTACTCCAGATTCTCTAAGATTTGCAAGAGCAGCCGACGAAAAAGCATCTTCTCTTCCGCAGTCATTCCTTCAAATACAATTTCTTCCAGTTTCTCAGCTGTCTTGATCACATAATCTATGCAATCTTTCCCTTTCTGTGCAAGGGTAAGTCGCATCACTCTTTGATCCTGCTCATCAGCTTTTCTTGTAATATAACCTTCCTGCTCCATCTTCTTGATCATCGATGTAATTGACGGCGGCGTTACATTCAGGCGCTTCGCAAGTTCTTTCTGAGACATGGAATCTTCCTGATGAAGGGCAAATAAGATCCCTGACTGGGCTCTGTTCAAATCGTATTCTGCATACAATTCCTGTGCTCTCTTTCCGATCAGGCGCATACTCTGTCCCATCAATCCAAGTAATGGGGCATCCTCTTTATGACACTTCACGTTCTTTTCCCTCCTTGATCTATTGATACATTCTACAAAAAATTCTGACTATCACTTTTTCCACAAAATGAATAGTGAAAATTAGTTAGTTAATTAACTAAATGAAAATATAGTACTTTTCACAAAGTAAGTCAATATTATTTCTATTTTTCACACTTTCTTAATACTTTTTGCACACAAACAAGTTAGATAGTTAATTAAATTTAATGTATAAAAATGGTGAAACCAAATGACTGACTCCATCTGATTTCACCATTTCCTCTTAAAACTCGTTACTGTTCACACAATGTGCGACCAGCAACGCATCTCGCCATTTTAAATCGCCTTTGGCGATGGGGCGAGATGCATTCAAGCCAAAACATGCATCCTCCGTGTCAATCAGCGAAGTGATTGACACGGGAGTGAACAATAACTAAAACTCTTTCTTTTTCATGACTCTCATACTGTAAATATAAGAAATGAACCATACAAGCAGACTCAACACGATCACTAAAATTATCATCTGTGTATCTTCGATTCCTTTTGTCACTTGTGCAAATCTCTTCTCCACGCTTGAACTTACGTTCACAAGATATCCGATCAAATAACACCCGACAAAGATTGACAAAAATATAATGGCAAATACAAGCCTTCCTTTCTCGCCTTCAAATTTCAGTTTAATTGTAATCACAATTCCTGAAATTGCTAAAATAATCATTAACGCAATTGAACTTTCTGCCAGTCTTTCCAGATTAAATCTTTCTCCCGGTTTTATCATTGCAGCAATTCCTGCACAGATCATACCAGCACACCATCCAACTACAGTTAGAATAAATGAGAAATATATTTTTCCTGTACATATATTTTTCTGTTTATTGGTAAAGAAAAAGATAGTTATAACCATGTTCTGCTTCATCATAACTAATTGTACTTCCAGAATAAATTGCCATTACACTTGTAATATAAATAGAGACAAAATTGATCCCCATATTTCCTGCAAGACTTAAAAATAACCCCACAATTGCAATTACAAGAAAAAATTTTCCACCTTGATAACGAAACAACCGAAAATCCTTTTCCAAAAGTCCTCTGATTCCTTTCATCACATCCCGCCTCCTGTCAACATCAGAATCACCTGATCGAGTGATCCGCTTTCCACTACAATTTCCGGATAATTCTCTGCATAATACTGCTTCTCATTTGTCAGACAGGCAATTCCGAAATTTTCTTTTCTCTCTTTCAGGATATAGTTTTTATCTAAAGCCTGATACTGTTCCTCGCTGACTTTCAACATGGCATACTTTTCAAGAATTCTATCCATCTCTTCATGAAGTACGATCTTTCCTTTATGAATCACATAAATATCATCACACAGATGCTCTAAGTCTGAAGATATATGTGAACTGATCAGGATACTTCTCTCCGGTTCTTCCTCCATATATGTTCTCAAAATATCCAGCATCCCTTCTCTTGCTCCGACATCAAGACCGGCTGTCGGCTCATCCAGCATCAGGAAATCTGCCTGATGCGTCAATGCAATGATCAGATTCAGCTTTGCTTTCATTCCAGTTGAATACTCTTTTAAGAATTTATCCAGTGGAATCTGATATCTTTCACACATCTGAAGAAATTTTTCTTCTTCAAACTTTGGATACAGTTTGGCAAGAACTGCCTTAACATCTTTTCCTTTTAAATATCCGCTGAATCCTGCTTCTGCCAGGACTACTCCCATCTGTTCTTTCTCTTTCTCACTTAACTCTTGCGGTGTTTTTCCAAGAATCTTTATCTCGCCGCCATCATAAGAAATGAGTCCAAGTACGGCTTTAAACACGGTACTCTTACCGGCTCCGTTCTCTCCGACCAGTCCTGTAATCCTTCCTTTTTCTACATTTAGCGAACAGTCTAACTGAAATTCGCCGTAGCTTTTCTTTACCCCTTTGATATCTAACATAATTATTCGTCCTCCATGATGAGTTCAAACAAGGAGCGGATCTCTTCCTCTTTCATTCCGCAGCGTCTTCCCTTCTGAATCGCCGCTTCCAGATCCGCCTCAACTTCTTTTCTGCGCTCTTCTTCCATCAACTGTGTATTCGAAGCTGCAACATAAGTTCCTTTTCCATGAACCGTGACCGTCATGCCCTCCGCTTCCAGATTGTCATATGCCTTCTTTACGGTAAGTGCACTGATCTTCAGTTCCTTTGCCATCGTTCTCACTGACGGCAGTATATCATTTTCTTTTAATTCTCCGGAGATGATCTGCGCTTTGATCTGCTCCATGATCTGTTCATAGATCGGTACCATCGATGAATTATTGATTATAATCTTCATAAGCAACCTCCCGTTGTAAACAGTATATAACAGTGTATCACTGTTGTCAACTGTTATATACTGTTTGTTTTTTATTTTTTAGAGCAAATGTTTATTATATTACTCCGTTATCCATTATTTTTCAGCGTGTTGTAAACCAAAACACATCTTAAAATATAAAAAAAGAAGTTTCTAACGTAAAATTTTCATCTTATATCAGAAACTTCTTTCTTCATTTGCTCTATTTCATTATAACCTTGCAATGTTTCTTATTACTAAAAAATCGCCACAGCCTCATTCACACTCTTCACACCCAGCAGCTTGATTCCCTTAACATCCTTCACCGTCTTCATGCACACTTCTGGAAGGATACATGTCTCGAATCCAAGCTTCTTCGCCTCAGCCACACGCTGCTCCGGCATATTCACCGCACGTACCTCACCACTCAGACCAACCTCACCGAACACGATCGTTTTTTCATCGATCGGACGATTTCGGTAACTTGACACAAGTGCCATCACGATTCCTAGATCGATTGCCGGCTCATTCATCTTGATTCCGCCCGCAATATTTACATAAGCATCGCAATTTCCAAGATTCATACCAAGTCGTTTTTCAAGTACTGCCATCAAAAGATTCACCCTGTTATAATCTGTTCCTGCTGCAGTTCTTCTCGGCATACCAAAGTTCGTTCTTGCAACTAGTGCCTGAATCTCCAGAAGAATTGGGCGTGTTCCCTCCATCGAACAGGCTACAACAGAACCGGATGCATTCTCCGGTTTTCCACTCAGCATATATTCGGATGGATTCTCTACTTCTACAAGTCCATTCTGTCTCATCTCAAAGACACCGATCTCATTCGTAGAGCCAAAACGATTCTTCACAGCTCTGAGGATTCTGTAAGATACATGACGATCTCCTTCAAAATAAAGTACCGTATCCACCATATGTTCCAGCACACGCGGACCAGCCACGGTTCCTTCTTTTGTCACATGGCCAACAATGAAGATTGGGATACATAGTCCCTTCGCCAGCTGCATAAATACATTCGTAGACTCACGGACCTGGGAGACACTTCCCGGTGCGGAATCCACATCTTCACTGTACATCGTCTGGATGGAATCAATGATCACAAGCTCCGGCTTCTCTTTCTCGATCACGCTGCGAATAATCCCCAGATTCGTCTCACACAAAAGCAACAGATTCTTGCTGAATTCACCCATACGGTTTGCACGAAGCTTGATCTGAGTCTGAGACTCTTCACCTGAAATATATAAAATCTTCTGCTGCTTCGCCATCCTCTGGCAGACTTGCAAGAGCAAAGTTGATTTTCCAATTCCCGGATCTCCTCCTACCAGAACGAGTGACCCCGGCACGATCCCACCACCAAGAACCCTGTCTAATTCTTTAATTCCAGTCTTATTCCTTGTATCATCATCCGCGGAAACTTCTGTGATTGGAACCACTTTCGCTTCATTCACTGCTCTGGCTGCTACAGTCGTTCCTTTCGTGATGCCACTGTCAATTCTCTCCTCGACAAATGTATTCCATTCCTTACACATTGGACACTGACCAAGCCACTTCGCTTCCTCATGCCCACAATTCTGACAGAAGTAAACTGTTTTCTTTCCTTTTGCCATTCATAATTTCCTTTCTGTTCGAAGCAAGCATAATACAGCTTGCCAGGTTTATAGATTAGAAAAGGGAAAGGCGCATCTTGCAATTCCTTTCCCTCTGTTTTTACACTACTCTTGTTTCTATCCGAATCTGACTGATTAGCATTTGACAACTTTGATTGCAGCACTCTGATCTGCGTTAAGTTCAACACTTACACTTAATTTTCCGCTTAAGTTTGTTCCCATCTTACCTGCAGACTCTCCGGCGATAAATACTTCATATTCGCTCTCTGGCTCAAGTTCCAATGTAAACTGTACGTCTTCCGGTGCGGAAACTGTGAACTCAACTTCTGTTTCTGTCTCTTTGAAGTTCTCTACTGTACTTCCCGGAACAGACTCATAAACGAACATTCCATTTTTCTCCAGCTTTGTAATCTCCGCAAATGTCTTTACTTTATAAAGATCTCCTTTAAATTCAAATCCGTCCTTCTTTGTCTTGGATGCAAGAGTGTAATCTCCAAAGCTTAATGTTCCGTCGTTCTCTGCACGCAATAATTCTTTCACTGTTGCCATTTTTAATTTCCTCCTGGGTATATATATGTTCCTATTATATACTACTTAAAATAGTTTTTCTATAGATTTTATTTATTCTTCACATTTACAATTCGATGTGATTTTAAGATTCTGTCTTCACAAAATGAATTCCCTTTTTGGATGCTCCTGCTGCCACATAATCCCCTTCCTGAATCTCTCCGTTCAGGATCGCATCTGCCAGCTTATCCTCCAGTTCTGTCTGCAATGCACGTCGCAGTGGTCTTGCTCCGTACTTCGCATCCGTTCCTTTCTCCACAATGAGAGCCTTCGCAGATTCACGCAGTTTCAGATGAATATTCATCTGTGATTCCAGACGTTTAGTAAACTGATTGCATAACAAAGAAACGATTTTCTTCATCTCTTCTTTGCCAAGTGAATGGAATACAATAATCTCATCAATTCGGTTCAGGAATTCCGGACGGAAGATCTGTTTCACTTCGTCCATCACATTCTGCTTCATCTTCTTATAATCACTCGCCGGATCTTCTTTTGTCGCAAATCCTAGCTTCTTCGGTTCAACAATTGCTTTCGCGCCTGCATTTGATGTCATGATAATCACAGTATTAGAAAAGTCAACCTTTCTCCCCTGAGAATCTGTAATATGCCCATCGTCCAGCACCTGAAGAAGTACATTGAATACATCCGGATGTGCTTTCTCAATCTCATCAAACAGAATCACGGAATATGGATGTGTACGCACCTGGTCACTGAGTTGTCCACCTTCTTCATGACCGACATATCCCGGAGGAGATCCGATCATCTTGGAAACGGAATGTTTCTCCATATATTCTGACATATCAACACGGATCATTGCATCTTCTTTCCCAAATAATGCTTCTGCCAGTGCTTTTGATAATTCTGTCTTACCAACACCGGTTGGTCCCAGGAACAGGAAGGAACCGATCGGGCGCTTCGGATCTTTCAGTCCGACTCTTCCTCTCTTCACGGCCCTTGCAACTGCGCCGACAGCCTCGTCCTGTCCGATCACTCTCTTCTGAAGGACATGCTCCAGATTCTTCAGACGCTGAGCATCACTCTCTGCGAGCTTACTCACCGGTACTTTTGTCCAGGCAGACACCACTTCTGCAACCGCATCTACAGTTACCGGTGGGTTGGCCTTCGCCTGTTTCTTCTCAAAGCGTTTCTTCACTGAGTCTAATTTCTTCTGCACTGCATCCTGTTCTTTCTGAATCAGGGACGCTTCTGCAAAATCTCCCCGTTCAATGCTCTCTTCTTTCTGCGAAGCAAGTTCTTTCACTGCCTGTTCTAACTGCTTAAGATTCTCTGGAACCTCATATCCCTTCAGACTCACCTTTGAGCATGCTTCATCTAAAACATCGATAGCCTTATCCGGAAGATTCCGGTCTGTGATGTAACGCTCTGACAGCTGTACTGCTGACTCCAGTGCCTGTTCTTCGATCACAACTTTATGATGCGCTTCGTATTTCTCTTTCAGACCTTTTAAGATCTCAATACACTGATCCTGTGTCGGCTCTTCAATCGTCACCGGTTGGAATCTTCGCTCAAGTGCTGCATCTTTCTCAATGTACTTCCGATATTCTGCAATCGTAGTTGCACCGATCAGCTGCATCTCACCTCTCGCCAGTGAAGGTTTCAGAATGCTGGATGCATCAATCGCTCCTTCTGCGCCTCCGGCACCGATCATCGTATGAATCTCATCAAGGAACAGAATCACATTTCCACAGGCTTCTACTTCTGAGATCAGGCCTTTCATACGCTCTTCAAACTCACCACGGTACTTTGAACCAGCGATCAGTCCCGGAAGATCCAGACTGTAAATCTTCTTATCTTTCATCTTCTCCGGAACCACACCGGATGCGATTCTCTGTGCTAAACCTTCAATAATTGCTGTCTTACCAACTCCCGGTTCTCCAACCAGACATGGATTGTTCTTTGTTCTTCGGCTTAAAATCTCCATCAGACGGTAAATTTCCTGGTTTCTTCCCACAACCGGATCCATTTTTCCTTCTGACGCACGTTCTGTCAGATCTGTACAGTACTGCTCCATCATCGCACCGCTTCCGCGATTATCCTCCTGAAGTTCTTCCTGATAGATCTTCGGATCGATCCCTGCTGCATTCATAATGCTCTGGAATAATTTCTGAAGATTCACATTCAATGTGATCAGAATCTTTGCTGCCACACAATCCACATCACGTATCATCGCAAGAAGGAGATGTTCTGTTCCGATTTCCGTTGTACGGAGTCTTTTACACTCCTTCGCGCTGTTCTCTAACAGATACTGGAGTCTCGGACTCTCTTCTAATCTCTTTCCTTTCACTGCCGGATGTTCTTCTGCCGGAGTGATCAGCTCATCCATCAGCTTCAGGATCTTCTCCGACTCTACTCCACTGTTCGCAAGTACCTGTCCTGCCACTCCTGTATATTCTTCTCTCAATGCCAGAAGCAAATGTTCTGTTCCGATATACGGATGCTTCATCTCTCTGGCAGCTCTAGCCGCATACTTAAGCGCATGCTGCGCCGACTTTGTATATGAAATCTGCATATATATCTCCCTTATGTCTTTCTACTTCTCTGCTACCGGTTCTCGTGCAGCTCATACTCGTCAAATATCTCATCTACCAGCCCATGAACCTCCTGCCGTGAGATATTCTTGCAACGCCCTCGCGCAAGTACGATCCTTAACTGCTCTTTCATCGCTTCGAGCTGCTGAAGTTTATCTACATCAACTGCGATCACCGCACCTCTGCGTTTATCCAGACTGATATATCCTTCCTGCTTCAACACATGATACGCTTTGTTCACAGTATGCATATTCACTCCAACCGTATCCGCAAGCTGCCTGACAGATGGGAGTGAATCCCCTTCCTGAATATCTGACATAGCAATACCAAGAATGATCTGGTTACACAATTGAATGTAAATCGCCTCATCACTGTTGAAATCAACTTCTATCAGCATACGCGTAGCCCCTTTCTCTTTCGTGTAAAACAGATCTCCTGCTGTCTTCTGTAAAATCGTTACTGCTCACACGATGTGCGACCAGTAACGTAAAATCAGCCGCAGGGGATATTTTCCACTTGTTATATCTATCCTAGCACAACCTCTTGTTTGATTCAAGCAAAAACGCAGAAGAAAAGGAAGGTTTTCTTCCTATTCTCCTGCGTAAAACAGCACTATTTTATTTCTCAGGAAAGATAATCTCCATTCTTGTTCCTTTTCCGTACTCACTATCCACCTGAACTTTCGCCCCATGCAGAATTGCTCCATGCTTCACGATCGACAGTCCAAGTCCTGTTCCACCCCGTTCTTTCGAATGGCTCTTATCAACTCTGTAGAATCGTTCAAAGATTCTATCCTGATGTTCTTTTGGAATTCCGATCCCTGTATCACTCACGCGGACTTTCGGTCCTTCCAGTGTATTTCCTACCCAAATGGTTACATTTCCATTTTCTTTATTATACTTTACAGCATTTTCTGTAATGTTATAGATCATTTCATCCAGAATCTGACGGATTCCATGTATTTTCACAGATTCTCCTGTCAGTTCCATATGAATATTCCGCTGAGCCGCTGTAAGAGAAAGACGACTGACAATTTCTCTCGTCAGTTCAAATAAATCTACATCTTCTTTCTCAAGCTCAACAGATTCGTCATCTAGCTTTGATATTTTAATAATATCTTCAATCAATGTCAAAAGCCGACGTGCCTCCTTATAAATTGTCTCAGAAAATCTCGGAATATCCTCTGGACGCACGAGTCCATTCATCATGATCTCTGCGTATCCGGAAATCGAAGTGAGCGGAGTTTTCAGCTCATGGGATACATTTGCAGAGAATTCTTTACGCATATTGGCCACAGCTTCTTTTTCTTTATTCTGCTTATCCATAGCTTTCAAAAGCGGGGTCATCTCCTCATATACAACATTATCCAATGGGTTTTCCAAATCCAGATGAATTACAGGTTCCATCAGTCTGTTTGTCTGCCATTTTGCAAGAAACCAGGCAAGTACAAGTCCAATGATTCCAATCCCTATAACCACCGGCAAAATATTTAATGAAGTCCACATCAGACTATCCATTGATTTTGAAACACGGAGAACGTTCCCATCATCCAGAAGAACCGCATAATAATACAATTCTTTGCTTACGGTATCTGACATACGGATCTTCTCGCCTGCCCCATTCTTCAAAGCCTGCTGTACTTCGGCTCTGGTCTTATGATTCTCCATCGTACTTCCATCATTTCTGGAATCATACAGAACATCTCCCGTAGATGCGATCAGCGTCACTCGCGTTCCCTGATCCACATCATCCAGCTGCGCAAGATACTCTGTTCCTGACAGATCGACTGCCCGTTTGATATACGCTGCTTCCTGTTTGATCTCACCCTCAAGGATCTTCAGGTTCCGCTGATACACAACAACAGACATGATCAGATATATCGGAACTAAAATTGCAATCAGTATAAACATCATGCTTTTCTGAATTCGTTTTCTCACTTTCTCATATCCTCCAGACTTGTATTACGCTTCTCCACCGATCCGATATCCAACACCACGAACTGTCTTGACCAGACTGCCCTGCTCACCTAACTTCTGGCGGAGTGTCCGGATATGAACATCAACCGTTCTCGTCTCTCCATCAAAATCATATCCCCAGATCTCTGTCAGTAGCTGGTCTCTTGTCAGCACGATTCCCTGATTGCGCATCAATTTCTCAAGAAGTTCAAATTCCTTCAATGTCAGCACAACTTGCTCGCCATCTACTTTCACTTCATGTTTCTTCGTATCTAAGCTGATTCCTCCAACAGAAAGTTTCGTCTTATCCTGTTGCTTTCCACTTCTGCGAAGCACTGCTTTGATTCTGGAAATCAGCTCCATCATACCAAATGGTTTCGTCACATAATCATCCGCACCGGAATCCAGTCCTACTACCTTATCATACTCTGACCCCTTCGCTGTCACCATGATCACAGGGATATCCTTTGTCTTTGATGAATTTTTCAGTTTCTTAAGAATGTCAAGTCCATCTTCACCCGGAAGCATAATATCAAGCAAAACAAGCTCTGGCGTGTCAAACGCCAAAGCCTCCATAAATGCTGTCCCGTCTGCGAATCCTCTGGCTTCCAGTCCGGTTGTCTCCAGAGTGTAGATTACAAGTTCGCGAATGTTATCGTCATCTTCTACACAAAAAATCATATATTTCTTTCTCCTTCTAATGCATTACGGCACTATCTTTATGCACTCCGGTAATTGCAAATTCTACCCACTCGGCAATATTTGTCGCATGGTCTCCGATTCGCTCAAGATACTTTGTAACCATGATAAAATCAAAGAGTTTTCTTCCATCACGGCCATCAGCCTCACGGATCAGCTGGATGATCTGATCCCGGATCTCATCAAAATAATCATCAATCTCATCATCATCATTCATGACTGTACGTGCAAGCTCCAGATCTTTCTCAACATATGCTGTTACACTGTTGCGAACCATCTTGCTTACGCCTGTTGCCATCGCTGTCAGCTTGTCAAGATTCTCATCCATCTTCTCCCACTTTGATGAAATGATGATCTCTGCGATATCAGAAGTCTGATCTCCGATTCGCTCCATATCGGTGATCATCTTAAGTGCTGCTGAGATTCTTCTGAGGTCTCTTGCGACCGGCTGCTGCTGGAGCAGAAGCTTCAGACAAAGTCTCTCGATATCTTTTTCAATCTGATCGATCTCTTCATCTTCTTTGATCACAATCTTAGCCTGTTCCGTGTTACCTTCCTTTAATGCCTGAGTTACCTTTTCAATTGCTGTTTCACACAACTCACCCATATGTGTAAGCTGTGTATCCAAAAGATGCAGCTGCATATCATATCTGTTACGCATAAATCAACCAAACCTCCCTGTGATGTAATCCTCTGTTCTCTTATCTTCAGGAATGGAGAACAATTTCTCAGTTTCATTATACTCAATCACTTCTCCTAAGAGGAAAAATGCTGTGTTATCTGATACACGGACAGCTTGCTGCATATTATGCGTTACCATAACGATAGTATAATCTTTTTTCAGTTCCATCGCAAGGTCTTCAATCTTAGATGTTGAGATTGGATCCAGTGCGGATGTCGGCTCATCCATCAGAATTACTTCCGGCTCAACTGCCAGTGTTCTTGCGATACAAAGTCTCTGCTGCTGTCCACCGGAAAGTCCGAGCGCACTTTTATTCAGACGGTCTTTGAGTTCATCCCAAATCGCTGCCTGACGAAGGCTTCGCTCAACGATCTCATCCAGCTGAGATTTTTTCTTGATTCCGGCAATTCTCGGTCCATAAGCCACATTGTCATACACACTCTTTGGAAATGGATTTGGCTGCTGAAATACCATTCCAACACGATGACGCAGTGTGATCTCGTCCATTTCCTTGAAAATGTCCTTACCGTCGAGCAGAACATTTCCATCAATCTTACAATTTTCCACCAGATCATTCATACGGTTCAGTGTCTTCAGAAATGTAGATTTTCCACATCCGGAAGGTCCGATAAATGCAGTGATCTTATTCGCCTCGATCTTCATATTCACATCTTTGAGTGCATGGAAGTCTCCATAATGAAGATTCAGATGGCTGATATCAAATTTATAATCATTTGCTTTTTTTGCTTCCATTTTTATTAATTATCCTTTCTACATGCCAGTCAACAAAATGATTGACATAGAAATTATCAATTGGCTTCCTCTTTCATTTTCTGTCTTTAGTTTCCTGAATTCTTCTTATTAATGTGTCGGCTCAATGCATTTGCGCCAATGCTGAACAGCAGAACAAGAATCATCAGGATTGCTGCTGACAGGTTTGCAAGATTCGGATCCTGTCCATTGATCTGAAGTCCCCAGATCTGCAATGACAATGTCTCTGCCGGACGGAAAATATTCAGCGGGCAGGTTGGGGATGTCAGATTCCAGTTGTTCCAACGCAGATCTGTTCCTGATCCTGTTGTATACAGAAGTGCTGCCGCCTCACCAAATCCTCTTCCTGCTGCCAGGATGACACCTGTCATGATTCTTGGGATACACGCCGGGATCAACACATGATAAATGGACTGCCATCTTGTTGCTCCAAGTCCAAGACTTGCCTGCAGGTAATGTCCCGGCAGACCATTGATCGCGTCCTCTGTCGTTGTTGTGATAACTGGGATCGCCAGAATGGAAACTGATAATGCTCCTGCGAGAAGACTCTTTCCAAGTCCGAAAAACACAAGAAATACCAGATATCCAAACAATCCAACAACAATGGACGGAAGCGAAGAAAGTGTCTCAATACAGATTCTTAGAAATTTTGTAAGAAATCCTTTCTTCGCATACATTGCCAGATAGATTCCGGCTGTCACTCCAAGCGGAATGGAGAATAACAGCGAAATAAATACTAGATAAATTGTATTGAACAACTGGTTTCCGATGCTTCCTTTTCTCGCAAAGGCAAACATCTCCGGTGTTGCTCCTGTAAATCCTTTGATAATTACATAAGATGCAAATCCAATCAATAATGTAAAGAAGAACACTGCGATCAGATAAAACACGCCGGTCATTATTTGATTTATTCCACGCGCACGTTGTACTCGATTCATCTATTTGCTCCCCCTTACTCTTTGTCTTTCTTCGGTCTTGAAAAATAATGGATCAGCAGAATGAATAACAGAGATAATAAGAACAATAACAATGCCATTGTCCAGAGTGCTGTCTTCATCTCACCACCCTCCGTTGCATTTCCCATCTGTGCTGCGATTTCTGTAGTCAAACTCTTTGTTGTGGAGAATAATCCCTTTGGAAGAGCTGTTGTCTGTCCAATTACCATTGCAACCGCAAGTGCCTCACCGAATGCTCTCGCAAGTCCGAGAATAATTCCTGAAAGAATTCCTGAACCTGCTGCCGGAATGACAACTTTATAAATGGACTGCCATCTTGTAGAACCCAGTCCGTAGGCTGCCATACGGTAATCTTTTGGCACAGAATGAATGGAATCTGCCGCCACATTACTGATGGTTGGGAAGATCATCAGTGCCAAAACAATCCCTGCCGCAAGAACTGAATGTCCAACCTGTAAATGAAATACTTTCTTAATTGCCGGAATCAGGACTGTAAGTCCAACCCATCCATAAACAACTGATGGAATTCCTGCGAAAATTTCAACGATTGGTCTGTAAAACTTTTCTCCGAATTTCGGCGCGATCTCAATCATAAAGATTGCAGAACCTACTGCAAATGGAGTCGCAATCAGAAGTGCCAGACCACATGTACACAGAGAACCCACGATAAAGATCAATGCTCCGACAGTTCCACCACCCTGTGCATTATCTTCCGGGTTCCAGTCTGTCGATCCTAAGAATTCAAATATGGAATGACCAAATATCGTAAATGTACCGGATCCCTTATATATAAGAAAGGCTCCGATACAGATTGTGATGGCAATAACAAGCAAACCGCCTGCTGTCATCAGTCCTCTCCATGCATACTCTTTTGTAAACATGTTTTGTTTCTTCATATTTTCACCTTTTATCAGTGAAATGTACTTGCTGTTCTGAATTTTCCAGGAACACACAGTACATTTCGTAGCTCTTCACTTTATGCTATTAGGTTACTGTTCACACGATGTGCGACCAGCAACGCATCTCGCCATTTTAAATCGCCTTTGGCGATGGGGCGAGATGCATTCAAGCCAAAACATGCATCCTCCGTGTCAATCAGCGAAGTGATTGACACGGGAGTGAACAGTAACACTATTAATGCTCTGTTACAGTCATCTTAGATGCAACACCATAACCAAGTTTCTCCATCTGAGCGCCATATTCATCACCTGTGATATAATCAAGGAATGCTTTTGTCACTTCATTTGGTTCACCCTTTGTGTACATATGCTCGAATGTCCATACCGGGTATTTTCCGCTGTAAGTATTCTCAAGTGTTGGCTCAACATCATCAATTGCTACTGTCTCAACACCTGCATCTCCTGTCAGATAAGAAAGTGCTACATAACCGATTGCTCCGTTTGTACTCTTCACATTTGTAAGAAGAACTCCGGAATCATCTGTTTCCATGGATGTGTTAGAAGCTTCTTCGTTTCCGTCCAGTGCATATTTCTGGAATGTTGCTCTTGTTCCTGAAGACTCAGGACGTGTTACAAGAACGATATTCTCATCCGGTCCTCCAACATCTTTCCAGTTTGTTGTCTTTCCTGTGAAGATGGAGATCAACTGCTCTTTTGTCAGACTCTTAACACCTGCTTCTGCAACATCTTTGTTTACGATCGGTGCCATAGTTACAACACATACCTGATGATCTACAAGCTCTTTTGCTGCTGTCTCATCCAGTTTATCTTCTGCTGCCACATCAGAGTTACCGATATCTACAGTTCCTTCTGATACCTGCTTCAGTCCTTCTCCTGAACCACCTGCATCGATTGTGATAGATACATCCGGATGATCATTTAAGAACGAATCTGCTGCATCATCAGCAAGTGGTTTCAGTGCTGATGAACCTGCTGCTGTGATTGTTCCGCTTAATGAGCTGTCACTGCTCTCTGTATTTGTACCTGCTGCATTATCTGAAGTTCCGTTTGATGAACTTCCACATCCAACTGCCATTGTGGCTGTCATACCTGCTACTGTAAGTAATGCGATAAACTTTTTCATTTTCATGTGAATTATCTCCTTTACATTTCATACACATTTCTAATCCCGCTGCATTTTCTTTTTTATTTTCTACAGCCATTTGTGCTTCCCTCAAGCACAGTACATATGTTACGTAAGAAATGTAAAGTCTGAAATCAACCAAACGTTAAGTTTATGTAAAACAACAACAGGTGTTTTTTCGGATTTGTGCAGATCCTAAACGGAGTATTTTTGTATATCAGGAAAACACTTTCCTGATATACAAAAAAGAGAGGCCTCTCAACCTCTCTCACAAATCATCTCTTTATCTGAAGCAAACACATAAGGACTACGCCCAGAATCAGACCACCGAGAAAACAGACAATATATCCAAGAATCACCTTTCGATTTCCCCTTTCACAGCTTGTCTTCCTGATGTCATTATATGAAGCTTCCTGCGAAAATATTCCTTCTAATCTTCGAGTGTTCCCCTTGCCCAACGAATCAGCCATAGAATACTCCAAGTCAGCAGCACTCCCATAATCACACCGACAATGTTAATTCCTGCTTCATCCCACTGACAGTGTCTTCCTACGATCAGAACCTTGTGTGCCTCATCCGCAATTGCCAGGATCGTACAAAGTCCGAATACCGCACACGCCGCTTTCCAGGCTTTCATCACATTCTTCATTGCCAGAACCAATAATCCTGATTCTATGAAATAAACGATAAAGTGTGCCCATTTCCTCAGATACATGTGTACACCGTCTACACTGTCCTGTGGAAAAAAGTGCTGTTGGATCCATTCTGCCACCGGCAGACTGGTTGCTGCTGTCTGTGGTCCATTCTGGCTTGACAAAACCAAAAGAAGGATCAGCCAGATGATTGCCGGCAAAAACGAGATCATCGTCAGCTTCCTGTTCTTCTCTCTATTCGTTTTCTTATTGCTCTTCAAAAATCTACTCCTAACTGATATACTGCTTTCTTTTTTGCTCATTATACCATGTAGAAATACTTTGTCAAATTTTAGTTTCTCACCTTACTTATACGTTAAACAAGTAGTTCGCAATCCCACACATCAACACCACTGTCCTGGAACACGCCATGCAAACGTTCATGCAGCTGCTCTTTTGTCACATCTTTCTTTAGAATCACTTGAATGAATCCTCCTCCACCGGCTCCTGATATAAACTTCCCATCTACCAGGTCTTCACATACAAGAAGGATCTGATCGATACAGGTATTGGTTGTACCGGCATCCAACATACAGGATAATTTCCAATGTTGGTTTAAAAGCTCAGCAAATTCGTCAATATCTCCCTGCTCCAGCGCAAAACGCATTAACACGGCAATTGCCTTCATCTCCTTTAATGCCTTCAATGACTCTGGTCTGCTTCCGATATAGCCACCAACTACATCACGCAACAGATTTCTTGCAAGACGTCTCTGACCAGTATAGATCAATGCAAAACGTTCTTTCAGTTCCTTCTTTCCCTCTTCCGGCATCTCTATCTTCTCTACAACAAGCTTCTGGGCAATCCCCGGTTTTGTTGAGATCAGTTTAATTCCTTCTGTCAGTCCGCCAACCTGATCCTGCCAGCCGCCTCCGGTACTCATGATCTGCTCCATACCAAGGACAACATCATAGATCTCTGCATCTGTACGCTCCTGACCAAGGAATTCAAAGATTCCCTTTACGCACGCTCCTGATAAGATACTGCTTGTTCCAAGTCCTGATCCTTTCGGTACTCCGTAAACCTGGGTAGAAAGATAGATTCCTCCTCCCATCCGCTTTAAGATCTCCTGAAGATCTGCTTCTTCCTTGACCGGGATAATTCCGCAGGCAATCAAAGCTGCTTTATGCAGTGCAAATGAATCATATGGATTATGACAATCCTGGATCTCAGCTGCACTGTCTACAGTTGTATAGACTCCGATATCCTTACTTTCAAATTCCACATGAAGCTCATCTAATCTCTTTACCGTGATCTGTACCGGATAGATTCCTCTTAATTTCATTGCAGCATTAAGAACTACTCCACCCTTTTCATTACAATGTGGTGGTGTATCCGTCCAGCCTCCGCCCCAGTTCACACGGACCGGAAGGGCGATATCAACCTGATCTTTTACAATTCTATATCCTGCACTATCTGGAAGCTTCTTCTCTGCTTCTTCATAAATTGCCTCCTGGATTGTTCCAAAACAGTCATTTTCGAGTGCATCATAATGCAGATCATCATAAATCGTTCTTGTCTTTTTCATATAACAGGAAACTGCATGATAGATTCGGATCTTCAATGAGAAACCTGCTTCTTCCGCATCTTCAATCAGCAACTTAAAGATTTCTTTCGACATTCCACGCTTTCCAAATATCTTGAGTGCATCCGCATAATACATTCCCTGCTCCAGTTTTCTGATGAAACACTTTGCAAGAATACGGTTTTCAAGAAACCTCTCCTGATCACAGGATGCCTCAATATCTGCTGCATTAAAACTGGAATAGAGACTCATGCGTTCACTCTCGCGCCATCTGGAAATCTCTTCTTCTGTTGCAGTACCATGTGCCATCTTGTAAATGATTTCAGCCATATCAAGGGCATCTTCCCAGTCATCACACACCGGATAAAGATCTGCAAACCACAGATAGGTCTCTTCTCCTTTCCAAAGTTCTTCTTTCATCACTTCATTCTGAGTCATAAACTGATTCAATGTCGTGCCGAGAAATGAAACCTCTCCCGGATATTTTCCCTTCGGATTATCTGGTACACCATAAATTCTGATTACTTTTTTCCCACCTGTCAGTTCGATTCCGTGCATAACAATCTGTTCCGGAATCTTCCGATCCATAATACGCACATGCGAAAGAACGGTTCCGTCGCCGACCTCAGAATTACCAAGAATATAACAATTCTCCAGATATGCTTCTTTTCCTATCTTCGCACGGCTTCCTACATAAGCATTATGCGCTGCAAATCCTTCTTTTTGCACTGCTGAATTCACCTGCATCTTCCAATCCAGGAACTCGTAATCCTGCACATCTTTTGTTACAAGACTTCTCAATTCCCTTGTTGTTCCGAAATGAATAAATTCCGCCGGTGACAGACACAACAGCTTCATTGAGAAATGATGGATCGCATTCCAAATCTGTGTCCTACATTCATGCAGTGCTTCATTGAGCTGTCCTTCTGCTGCCTCTTTATAGAAATCTTCTAATGTAGAATCATTTGCAAGCGGATATAAAAAATCCCCATAAAAGCTGATCCTTGCTTCTTCATTACAAAACTGCCGGAATTTCTTCTCGTCCACCTTGCCCTCTGTTGAAATCAGACGGAACAGTGCCTGCAACAATGCGCTGCCAAACAATACCGCACCTGTATCAAGGTCTACATTTCCTGCTTTATTAACAGCTCCCATCTCTCGCAAACGCTCTTCTGTCTGTTTATGAAGAAAACACTTTACATAATCATGTCCATCGTTCAGAAATACGCCATGATTCTTTCCTGTAGCTACCGGCTCTTTAATGGAAATTGCTGCTGCTCCGTCAAACTGCGCATCGATCTGAAGCGGATTAAACAGGAGCAATACATCACCTGACAAAACAAGCATTCCCTCCTGGATCCTGGATGGAACTCCTGACATTCCTACAATAAACTCATCAAATAAAGTGGAACTTCTTCCATCCGGCAATTCTCTTGGAACCGGTGAGAAAAGCTTGCCGATCGCAGAATACTGCGGCACTCTCTTGCTGTCACCACCTGAATGAATCACAAGAATTCTACGATTCTTAAAAGGATTCTCTCTCTCAGGCTCCTGTTCTGCAATATAACGCATCACCTGAAAGGTAGCGCCTCCGGATCCCACACGTTTTCCCTCCGGATCTGGAAGAACCGCATACGTTGTCTCTTCCGGAAGAAGACCTTTTTCCAGACGGTTCTCGATCTGATTCCGATAAGCCGTTGCCTGTGCTTTATTTGATGCTGTCAATATAATATAATCCCATTTAATAAAGCTTTTTTTCTTTAAACTTCTTTCATAATCTTCCCAGGAATCTAGATAGGACTGACGTAGGAAGAGATTGTTCATCTTCTCGTATTTCATTTTCTTACTCCTTATCTAACCTTTTCTTTTTCTTATCTTAGTTAAACATTCAAATAACATCCAATGCTAGGATAACACACATTTTATAAAATTGAAAGTAATTGCAACCCGAGTAGACGTTTTTCATATACAAAAAAGAGCTGTAAAAAACGAGATTATCCTCTATTTCTCACAACTCTTTTCAAAAATCAGTTTAACTCCAGCTCTTACTGCTGTGTAAAATCATTATTCGCTGTCGGCGCTACTGCGCTTTCCTGAGCACTGATCGACTGAACTGTCTCAGAAGGTGTATACGTTTCTGTCGGATACAAAAATGTATGCATCTGTGTACTCATGTCATTCAATGTAACCGGAACTTCATAGAACACACCATCAATCTTACCGGAATAGAATACCTTTGGAAATGCATCCATTGCTTCCACCTTGTATTCTGTGATTTTACTTAAAAGACGAAGTACTTCGCTCTCTAAATAGTTTGTATTAATTTTATCAAGCATGCTCTTGGCAATATCGATCTTTTTCGCTTTGTCAAGCTCCTGTGCTTTTGAGAAAATCTTAAAGAGAACTGTTCTCTGTCTTTCACTTCTCTTATAATCTCCTCCTTCTGTATAACGGATACGGCTAAATGCAACCGCCTGTGTTCCGTCTAATGTATAAGTACCTGCTTCTGTAATGTGTGCAGAAGATGTTCCCCTGATTCCATTAAGCTCATCAATATAACCATTGATATACTTTGTTTCTTCTTCTGTAATATCCTGCTCGATTCCATCCATATCATCAACCAGTTCTGCTACATTCATGAAGTTAACTGTAATATATTTCTGAATATCCAGATCAAAGTTTGTATTTAATGTATCCATTGCAAGCTCCGGTCCTCCGAAAGAGTGTGTATGTGTGATCTTATCCAGACCATGACCTTCAATCTGTACATAACAATCTCTATAGACAGAAGCAATATACACTTTTTTATTTGTATTATCTACATTTACCACCATCAGGGAGTCTGATCTTGTTCCCTTACCAAGATTATTTTCCCTGGAGTCAACTCCAAAAATAGCAAATGTCTCCTGATTCACTTCCGGCTCTTCTTCTACTTCTTCTGGCTCTTCTTCCTCTTGCACTACCTGATTTGTCTCTTTCTTTGGCTCTTCCTTTTCTTTCTTCTTTCCGCAACCGGAAAAAGAAGCAACTGCAAGTGCAACAATCAAAAGAACTGCAAGTATTCTTCTCTTTTTCACCTGAATTTTCCTCCTTCTCTCTGTCTTATCTCCATATTTGCACAAAATGGCTATGTTTCTTTAACAAACACAGCCATTTTAGCACACTTTAATTTAGAATGCTATAGAAAATCCTCAGTTCTCGCCCGAAAACGGTTCTTTCTGACATTTTTCACCAATTTTCTCACCCATCTTTACCAATGTCTCTGCACCGGTTGCACTGTTTCTCACCAGATCTTCATCCGTCTGCACTTTTCCCGGCTCTGTCAAAAGAACGACTGTAGACCCGCCAAACTCGAACATTCCTTTTTCTTCTCCCCGTTGTACAACAGATACTTTCTTTTTATGATTCTTAATCCGTCCAACCATAAGAGCACCGACTTCCATCTGCAAAACGGTTCCCAGTTCTTCTGTCTGTACAAGACAATATTCCCTTGTATTCATCTTGTAAATCGGAGCATAGTCATTTGCCACCGGATTTACTGTATGGAATACTCCTCTGATCTTTCGCTGTGCAGATTTCACACCATCTGCTACATAACAATATCTGTGGTAGTCATCTACCGTGAGACGGATTATATAAGCTGTTCCACCTTCATAGCGTTTCGCAAGCTTTTCATCCTTCAAAAGACTGCGAACTGTATACTGTGTCTGTTTGATAAGAAAAAGTCCATCCCTTCGAATCGGACAAACTGTCACTTTCCCGTCACAAGGACTGATCAGTACTTCTTTTCTTCCGTCAATCGGACGTTCCTCCGCTAAAATCTTACGCGTAAAAAAGTCATTATAAGAAGAATAATGTTTCTTTTCATAGATTGACAGATCAATCTGATTCTTTCTGACAAACGATGGAATCAACAGCCTGGACACTCTGCTGTCCAGCACTTTTCCGCCAAGTCGGGATATCCCGGAACCAAGCAATGGTTTCAGCATCATTCTTGTCAATGTATGTCCATAGATATATTCCAGGAATCTGTCCTGCCCTGTTGTTTTCTCCATCCTGTTTCCGTTTCTGTCTGCATAAATCATAATCTTTCCTCTTACATGAATCTTCGTCTCAATGTCCAGACTACTGCAACCGCTACTACTCCGACTAATGCAGAAAGTGTCTTATTCCCCGGCTTTTTTAATTTGAAATCCATAACAAACAGAAGTCCTACAAGAAGAATCATCGCATGCAGTGCAATTCTGAAATCACAGTGCAAAAATGGGCGAAGCACAACAAGAATCGGTAATGCGATCGACATGGATGTGATCGGTAATCCCTGATAACACTTTCTGTTCTCTGTTGTCTCATCCTGCCTGCACTCTTCTGTTACATTAAACCATGCCAGACGGATCAATCCTGCCAATACATAAAACATAAGAATAAGAACACCGACAATCCCATTCATTCCCATACAATAACAGATGATCGCCGGTCCAACTCCAAAACAGACAATGTCACACAGCGAATCAATCTGGATTCCAAAACGTTTCTCTATTTCTGTTCTATCCTTCTTTGTTCTTGCAATCTTCCCATCAAACATATCACACAGACCAGACAGTGCAAGACACAATACTGCAAGATCCAGATGTCCATTCAATGACAGCATCATCCCACCAATCGAAATCCACAGACTGATATATGTAAGTATAACTGTGTAATCATAAACACCTAACATTTTATTTCCCCCTTGTTTTTATTCTTATCAGAATAACCATCCTTTTATTTATGCTTTCTTCCTTAAGTTTCTTCCTATTGTAAAATTCGCCACGATCGTAAAAATTGCACTAATCAATAATTCTGTGTAATATCCAAGTCCTCTGCTTAAGATCATTCCCGGAATCAAAAGTGCACTTCCGAAAACCGGCTCAAAAATCATCGAAAACAGTTTTTCACTGATGCCCATACCGCCCGGCAGTGGCAGCATATCCACAGAAACTGAAATCACAGACTGCAGAAGAATGATCACGAATGCATTCGTTCCGGACAGTCCAAATGCCTTATATACAAACCAGGTTGCTGTAAACAGTGCGAACCTCTGAAATAATGTGATTGTAAATACATTGACCAGTACCATTATATGATCTTTCAGATAAACCGCTGTTGTATGATACTGATCCATCGATGCATTCAGTTTCTCAATTCTTGTACTTTTATGTCGCATCAGATGCATTTTTTCCAGCAGCTCCATCCCTTTTACAAGAATAGAACGCGCAAGCACCGGATGAAATACAAGGAGCAGCATAGAAGACACACAAAATACATTTAGTCCTGTTCCAAGATAAAAAATATGACGGATATCATACATATGTGTTCTGATGAATCCCCTGCCGAAGATCATAAGTCCAAGACCGATCACAACGAGAACCATCTTATAGGTAATCGTGACAATCATCAATACAAGCGTTGATACCGGGATTGGAATTTTCTCTTTCTTCATATAATAAATCTGCGCCGGCTGTCCTCCTGTTGCGGATGGCGTGATACAGCTGAAAAAGAATCCTACAGAGGAAAACAGGAAACATTTCCATTTCTTTAGATGAATACCAAGCGTATGCATCATATAAAATATAATAATTGACTCTCCCCAGATAAAGATAATCACACAGGCAACACCCGGAAGCAACCAGTATAAATTCACTGTTTTCAGAATTTCTGCAATCTCACTTAAATCCTCCCCATGGAATACTCCATAGATTGTTGCCGCAAAGACAAGAAAGAGAAAAAGTACATTAAATATCATTTTCTTTTTATTTTCCATTTTCTCCTCCTGCTTTACGAACCAGATTTCTGTAAATTTTCCATCCGTTTGTCCGACAGCTTACAAACCAGGTCAATTCCGCTACCGCAACTCCACCGATCACATCCACAATTACATGCTGTTTTGTTACAAGCGTAGAAACAAAGACCAACACTGCGATCATTACAGATACGATCTTATACCACACCGGTACTTTTTTATCTCCCCTGATTCCAATACAACAGAACCAACTTGCCATACAATGGATTGATGGAAATAAATTCACCGGTTCATCAATCTGATATAAAAAACGCATGCCCTGAACAAAAATTCCGTTTCCGACAAGTTCTGGTCTTACATTTGTTGTCGGATAAAACACAAAAACAGAAAACAAATGATTCTTGCATACAAATCAGCCGTAAAGAATCTGTATTTTATCTCTTCCTCCCGCAATGATACAAGCAGATAATTAATCACCCAGAAAATGTAACATCCAAAATAAACAAGAATAAATGCCGGGATCAATGGGATCTTTGTATCTAATGCAAGTGACAGGTTATGGTACTCACCGTTATCTGCCAATCTCGGTGCTCCCCAGTAGACAGCTGAATTCACCAGAAAAACAATTACCGGTGGGAGTAAGATTTCTATTATTCTCTTTCTGTCCAAATCCCCTGTCCTTTGTCTCACTTCTTGTTTTCTCCATTCTTTTCCCATTTTATGATGTAACCGGATTGCTCCATTGCTATGCAATTCCCACAATCCTCATTTTATCCCACTTTTTCATAATAACAATAGGCTTTGGCATTTATTAAAGAAAAAAGTGCCATTCTTTAAGGAACAGCACTTTTTTCTTTAGAATATCTTCAGAATTTACCGCAAATGCATTTCAGGGCTTACATCTCGTCTTCCCTGTATCCAAAATTTTTCATCATATAATCGCTGTCTCTCCAGTTCTTCTGAACCTTTACCCACAGCTTCAAATTTACTTTGCAATCCAGCAGACGCTCGATCTCAAATCTTGCAGTACTTCCGATTTTTTTCAGCATACTTCCCTGCTTTCCGATGATGATCCCTTTATGGGAATCTCTCTCGCAGATGATTGTAGCATCAATATGACACACTTTGTGGTTCATCTTCATCTGATCGATTGCTACTGCGATTCCATGAGGGATCTCCTCATTCAAACTGTGCAATGCTTTCTCGCGGATAATCTCTGACACGATCTGGCGCTCCGGCTGGTCTGTGATTGTATCTTCATCATAGAACTGCGGTCCGTATGGAAGATATTTCATAATTACATTTACAAGCTCATCCGTATTATCGCCTCTTCTTGCAGATACCGGAACGATTTCTGCAAAATCACATTCCTTGCGATATGCATCAATAAAAGTAAGAACCTCTTCCTTCTTCACCATATCAACTTTATTGATAACAAGAATAACCGGTGTCTTTACCTTCTTTAACTGCTCAATAATATGCTTCTCACCTGCACCGATAAATGTAGATGGCTCTACAAGCCAAAGTACAACATCCACTTCATTCAAAGAACGTTCTGCAATATTCACCATATACTCACCAAGTTTATTCTTTGCTTTGTGAATTCCCGGTGTATCTACGAACACAATCTGACCTTCTTCTGTTGTCAAAACAGTCTGGATACGGTTTCTTGTTGTCTGTGGTTTATTTGATGTGATTGCAATCTTCTGTCCGATCAGACGATTCATCAAAGTAGATTTTCCAACATTTGGTCTTCCGATCAGTGTGACAAATCCTGATTTAAAATTATCCTGCATACTTTTTCCTTTCTTTTCCATCTTAAAGTGTCTTTATTTCAAGGAACATCTCTTTCTGCTCCTCAATCTTCTCTTCACTTCCGATCACGCAAAGTTCATGTGCATCAAGTAATGCTTGAAGTACATCGGCAAGTGCACGGATGTCTGACTGCTGTGCATCAAGGATCTGATCTCTCTCTTCCCTGATCATCTCAGCAGATACATGGTTCATATAAAGATTCATTGATCTGCTTCCCTTTGCTGCCGGATTCATCGGACGGTCGATATTACTGATCGTTCCGATAATAAACTTGTTCATGTCTCTGTCATCTACATTGAAGTTCTTCAGATAATCCACAACTCCTTCGTAGATTTCCATTGTCTTCTCCAGATTCGGGTCACGGTAAGATACCAGATATCCCTCTCCAATACGATTGAAGCTGCTCATGCATCCGTAAGCTCCGCCCTTCACACGGACATTCTGCCACAGATAATCATAGCTCAAGATGACTTTCAGAATCTGAAGTGCTCCTGTATACTCAACACCACGGTCGATAAAGTTACCTGTTCTTGCAACATACTGAACTTTTGAAGATGTCTTGAATCCCTCGTTGCGTTTCACACAATGAATTTCACACGGTATCTCTGCTTCCTTTTCCTCTGTATGAAGTGTGTCTGCAATCTTTGCAAATGCTTCTTCCATCGGTGCAAGACCATCCGCTGATGAAGTATAACTGATGATCAGATTGTCCTTGCGGAAAATCTGCTGTGCAATCTGTCTTAAGTTTGCAATCAGTTCTGCTTTCTTCTCCTCAAAGTTTTCCTCCAGTTCCTTTACAACCTCATAGTAACCGATTCCATCTGTATCATCCTTGAACTTCGCCATCGGTGAAGTATAAGACAGGGAACGAAGAGCTGCTGTCGTATGCCCTGATGACAGGAAGGACATCTGCAGTCTGGATTTCAGCATTGCTAAGATTTCTTTCAGACGCTTCTCATCCCCAAGATCAGATTCCATCAGAATCTCACGCATCATAGAAAACAGAACATTCATCTTCGGATACAGTGCTTTACCTTTGATTTCAAATGTCGCACGGAATTCTTTCTCCTTTACCTTTGTTACGTCTGTGTAAAGCTCCAGAGAAGTTCCGATTCCTCCTGTGTGTACATTGATCTCATTAAACAGTTCACTGTATTCATAATTCTTTGTATTAATAATTCCAAGCACACTCTGCAGAATGCTGATATATGGAAGTTTCTCTTCCGGAATACCGGACAGGTCAAACAAAAGCGCTGTGTATCCAATTCCATTCGTCTCAACTTCATGGTGTACCAGCTTCACTCCGCTTGTCTCAAGCTCTTTATTATAAATCGGTGCAATCTCTCTGGAAATATCTTCGCGTCCGAGTACAGGAATCTTCGCCAAATCTTCCGGTGCCGACTCTTCTTCCTGATATTCTTCCAACTCTTTCGTTGCTTTCACAAGTGCATCGATTTCTTCTTTTGACAAACTGTCTTTGTATGCTTGAAGCTTATCTGCAAGTTCCTTATCCATTCTTGCAGTACGTCCACGCTCCGGCTTAATGATCACGATAGAACCATGTGTGTTATCAAGAAGATATTTCTGGATCAGTTCTTCAAAATATCCTGTCTCCACCTGTTCTTTCAAGAATTCAAATGTCGGAATTGCCTGCATGTGGATAAATGGTTTCGTCTCATCATACAGCCAGCTGTCAAACAACTGCAATCCATACATCAGTCCACGCGGATAATTTCCGAAATCAGCCTCGCGGAAACGGAATTCATGATAGTTGATTCCGGCACGAAGTGCTTTCTTATTGATTCCATTTTTCACAATATCTTTCAATGTATCTTCAATTACACGAACGAATTCTTCCTTCTGCTCTACATTCGCATTCTTAGAAATCACAGAGAAGATCGGCTGATAAACTCCGTTGTCATAAGATCCTGAGATATCCTTGCCGACCCCAGCATCCAGAAGCGCTTTCTTCAGCGGTGCGCCCGGTGCGGACAGAAGTGCGTAATCCAGAATCTCAAATGCCAGATACAGTTTCTCATCCAGTGTAGTACCGATCACTTTATTATAAGAAAGATAGGTGTTATCCTCCTCACTCTCTTCACTTGCAATGGAATACTCCTGAACGACTTCCTTCATCTCTGTAAATGGCTTCTGCAGATGAATCTCTGAATCCACCGGTTCATTCTCAAAATCTGACAAATACTTCTCGTCAAGCCATCTTAATTTCTCTTCCATATTCATATCACCATACAGGTAAATATAGCTGTTAGATGGGTGATAATACTTTCTATGGAAATCTAAAAATTGCTCATAAGTAAGTTCTGGAATTACCTCCGGGTCTCCACCGGATTCTACGGAATACGCATTATCCGGGAACAGAGAGTTCAGAACCACGCGGTCAAGTACGCCTTCCGGAGAAGAGAATGCTCCTTTCATCTCGTTGTATACAACACCGCTGATTGTCAACTCTCCATCTGGATCATCCAACTTATAGCTCCAACCTTCCTGGCGGAATGTCTTGTCATTCTGATAAATATTTGGATAAAATACTGCATCCATATAGACATGCATCAGGTTCTGGAAATCCTTGTCATTGCAGCTTGCCACCGGATATACTGTCTTGTCCGGATAAGTCATCGCATTCAAAAATGTATTCAGAGAACCTTTCACAAGCTCAACAAACGGATCCTTCACCGGGAATTCTTTCGATCCGCACAGAACAGAATGTTCCATAATGTGTGGAACTCCTGTACTGTCTGACGGTGGTGTACGGAATCCAATTGTAAACACCTTGTTCTCATCATCATTTTCCATAAGAAGCACTCGTGCTCCGCTTTTCTTATGCTTCAGAAGTGTCCCCTTTGACTTCAGATCAGATAAATCTTCTGTCTGGAGCACTTCATATGCATTCAAATCATATATACTCATTCTTTTTCTCCTTGGTTTTTGTTCTTATAAATATCAAATTTTTCAAAGATTGACTATTCTTTAGTATATCCGATTTCACTGGTAAATACAAGGCAAGCAAGTGGAAAGAAAACTTTTTAAAATCTTTTTGTTACTATAACAAAAGGATGAATCCCCTAAAGTCTTCATCCCTTTATTTTCAACTTATATCCTTTTTCGCATATTTCAACACTTTTTATTTTATGTACTCTTTTACAAAATCAACAACTTCTAAATTTTTTCTTTATATTGTCATCTTTTTCCATTTCTTCTATTGTCATCCAATAATAATGCTTTCCATTTACTTCGAAATTATCTTTTTTAAATTTATCTGGAATGTAATTAAAATACATTTCATATAATCTATGATTATATACTCTCATCTCCTGATGACTAACAGAATATTTCTCCTGAATCCGTGATGTAATATAATTACATACTATATCATCACTATTCAGATTCAAATCTGCAGCAACCTGCTCCTTTAATGCCAGCCTCATTATTTCTGTTCTGTGTCTTATAATTCAAAAATAATTTACAGTCCCATCTTTCATCATAATAAACAAGATAACGCAACTTTTCTTCACAGGAATTATCTTTTACAGCTACCAATGAATGATTATGTTGAATCATATTTAACTGTTCAATATCTTGAAACAATACTTCATGATCATACTTGTTCTTTAGCATCTCTGAAACATCTTTCACAATTTTCAAGCAATAAACAATTCCAATAATACAGAAAATAGTCTTTAAAACAATTCCAAACCCACGGATTCCTAAAAAATCATTATAACTAGCTGTAAATACTGAAAGTAAAAAAGAAACACCGGCAATAATTGTATCAATAGTTACTTTATTTCCTATGAGATCTCTTTTCTTCTCTAATAGCAATGCCAAATCTTTTTCATCTATCAATAATCTCATGCTTTACCGTCTTCCTCCTTCACTTTCATTTTCTAATATCAATCAGTTTAACACATCACCATCCACCACACAAGCTATTCTTTCCTTTACAAATGTTCCATCTGATAAAAAACACCCTTTTGCTCCATCAGCTCTTCATAAGATCCAGACTCCAATACATTTCCATTACTTTCTCTGTTCTGTCGAAACAGATGCATCATCTCTGCTTCTTCTCTCCAAAAATCCTGCTCTGATTTCTGAGATAAACTATTTTTCTGTACACGCTGTGAAGTATTTTTCTGTCTCATTTTCATAGAATCTCCTGATTACCTCCTGCACCGGTTTGTTACATATTTCATAACTATCATCCTTCCACGCCTCAGACTCGGAAGGCAGCTTTGGTGCCCACTCCCATAAAGCAAAACCGCGAAGCCATGATCTATTCTTACATGCTTCGAACATTGCCTGATACCATTCGCATTGTTCTTCCAGATAAAGTTCTCCCTGTAATTCCCAGTCATTCGGAACCTTTTCTCGACATACATCCTGCTTCGGCAAAGAAAAATAGTTTCTGGTATTTTAAAACAGTTTTTTCAATTCGATTCAGTTCTTGTTCCCATTTGTCAACCGGATAATAGCCACTAGAAGAGATCACATCAACACAATCCCAGAAAGCTGAAGTACTCGACCTTTGGAAGGCTGAGATTCTCCGCTTCAAAGAATATCTCGAAAAAAATTCGAGGTAACGATCACGGAGGAACAGGTTCGCGAAGCAGTTAAGCTTGACCGCACTCTGATCACCGGATGCCCGCTACGCCGGTGCGATCGGTGCCGCACTTAGTGCGATGAAGATACGGAAATAAACTGCATATTCGACTTTTTGCAGTTTTCGGATATGCCGCCAACAAAAAATGCCCCGGGACAGACTTTGAAAACAATCTGTCCCAGAGCAACTTATATTCTTTCACTTATATTCTTTTATCTCAAACTTTTCTCTTCGTCTATTATCTGATTCTGAAGATTGGGCTGATCTTCTTATAAATCAAAAATACAACAAGTGATACAACAATTCCCTTCACAAGGTTGAACGGTGCTACCGCAAACATAACAAATGTAGAAAGGCTTGTGATATGTGAGTTAACTGCTGTTCCCATACCAACCAGTGCATCAATCGGCATTCCGAATGCTTTTGCATAAGTCGGAAGAAGTACAAATCCATTCACGAAGCATCCGATCACGATCATCAGAAGTGTTCCTGCTGCCATTCCGATCAGAGCGCTTTTTCTTGTTCTGTTTTTTCTATAGATCAGACCTGCCGGTACACAGAAAGAACATCCGATAATAAAGTTTGCAATTTCTCCAACACCTGCTGTTGATGTTCCTGTCATAACAAAGTTTAATAAGATCTTAACAAGCTCTACCAGAACACCTGCCATAGGTCCCATTGCAAAGCATCCTACCAAAACCGGAACTTCACTTAAATCAATCTTATAAAATGTCGGTGCAAACGGAAGTGGAATCTCAAACATCATCAGAATAATTGCAATTGCTGAAAGCATTCCGATCTGAACTAATGCCTTTACCCCCAGCTTCGGCTGAATCTTCGCATCTGCGTTTGTTAGTGTCTTTGTCTCTGTACTCATAGTGTTACTCTCCTTTTTCTATCCGCTGTCTTTATCCTAAACAGCATTTTTCTTTTTGAAAAAGGTAATCTTCACAAGAAAAAACCCGGAAGGTAATTACCTTCCGGGATTCATGTTTTCTGCTCTTAATGGCATTCTCGCAAGATTCTCAGGCAACCAGATATCATATTCGAATATCTCTTTTTCTGATCCTGCGGGCATGAACTTCTTCTCTCATCCAGACTTTACTGTCGGTACCGGAATTCCCATTCTGTAATGCCATCACAGACGAGTCACCAGTTCAGCCGCATCATACGCGGGTCGCGGACTATACCGCCGGTTGGGACTTACACCCTACCCCGAAGATTAAATTCCTTTTACTCTTACTACTATAGCGCGCTCTTACTAGAAATGCAACCCCTTTTGTTGATATTTAATATCATTTTTATATTGAAATCGATATCACCCGTAGCACTTTCGACTAATATATCGATATTCCTTTTTTCCCACTAGGTTTATAGCGTTCTTAATAAAATTTTTCAATAATGTTCATTTTCGGTTCAAAAGTTCATCACACTTTTTTCACAAAATACCTCTATACTATAATTGTTCTTAAAAAGAACACTTTTTCATAAACTTTTTCCCCCTTGAGTCACAGAGATGTGGCTCATTCCTTTTATATAAAGAAAAATCCTGTCTTCTCGACAAGATTTTCTCATACATTCTTTATAGAATACGTTTTCTCCATTTTTCCCATAGGGTTCCCTGAACATACTGATAAGCTTTATCATAAACCAATATTGCTATCTGCCCAACCAATACAGCTGCCAAAAGCAATTGATCTGACACTGCTTTCTGAAACAGCATCGAGCGGAATCCGAAAAGACACGGGAGATACACCAGATTAAAGATCACATATTTTACAAGCCAGTAAATCCCCATCCTATGTCCCATCTGTGGTCTTTTCGCAAGAAATATCCAGACTGCTTCAATTCCAAGAATATAGAATCCCATTGCAGCAAATGTTATTACATAAAACTTATTCGGCGTAACCAGGAATCCTAATAAAATTGCTGCCAGATAAAAGGCTGCCCCTGTACGAAGGCCGAACTCACGAATAACAATCCCTACAAAAAATGCCGCTGCTGCCAACAAAAACAATGTATTTATCTCAATCACGCTTCCAAGTGCCATACACACGACAGTCACCGCAAGGATCAAACCTCCAAATGCCATTTGTTTTGCTTTTACATGCATGAGCAGAGATCGCCTCCCATACATTCACACAATGTGTCCGCAAGCCATAAGTCGCAACACATATTTCCTGTACCGCAGGAATTCTGTCCTCCCGGTGCATAGCCTCCACCATACGGACTGTTCTGATATCTTCTGCTATTGAAATCCAACTGATTCAACAGCTGACGAAACTGCAGATTGTTTGGTTCCATATTTACTGCCTGTGCCGCGTGATCCCTCGCCAGAATCTGATTTCCGATTCCTGCATTCGCACAGCCGCTCAGATAATACCACATCGCACTTCTCTGCTGAACCTGATCCAGTGTATTGATTGCCTCTCTGTAACGTCTGCTGTTAATATAGTTCGCAGCTGCCTGCAGTTTAGGATCCATCGTTCCATAGCCATAAGAGCTGTTCTGATTTCCATAAGACTGATTTCCATAAGAATAACTTTCAGAAGAACCATATCCATAATTATTCCCGTACGAATTTCCTCCGTTCGCACGTTCTCTAATGATAATATCATACGCTTCCTGTACTTCCTTAAACTTCTCTTCTGCAAGATCTGCTAACGGATTGTTCACATTTGCATCCGGGTGATATTTTCTTGTCAGATCCCGATACACTCTCTTTATCTCATCATCCGACGCATTCGGTGACACACCAAGCACATCATATGGATTTTTGTCATCATTCTTTTCCTCTCTTTTCTTCATCTGAATCTTATTGTAATGATTCCAGACTCCATCATATAATATATTTCTTAAAATGTCTACGTCAACCAGACATGGCAGTTGTTCAAAACGGACTGTGCTCTCCGCTATCATCATCCGAAGAATCTGTTCCATCTGCACCTCATAATCCGGCCGCTTTGCCAGTTCTTTCAATGGATTATAGCGATTCTTCTTTCTATCTTCCGGCAGATCCTCATAGGCATCCATCAGGTAAATGAATTTTCCAAGATAGAACCCCATCTTTCTGAGCGTCTTCTCCCCAGATATCCTCCTTCCAAACAAAAAGCTCCGCCA
>ENA-OUNH01000074-OUNH01000074.1-human-gut-metagenome-genome-assembly--contig:-NODE-74-length-39332-cov-5.042214_pt1 | contig 39332 bp, 40 predicted proteins | sample MGYA00242806_ERZ504814 | MGnify/ENA primary metagenome ERZ504814 (study PRJEB26092, sample SAMD00036389) | human gut metagenome | host: Homo sapiens | study: EMG produced TPA metagenomics assembly of...
TGAACCTGCTCATCGTTCAGTTCCTGAGGTCCGCCAATCTGCATGGACTGCCATAACAGACGTGCGTAGAACTCAAGAGACTCCATCTTGTGGTATGCGCTCAGAAGGCTGTCTGAGTAAGCAAGTGCTCCGTGGTTCTCAAGAAGAACTGCATCAAAGTGCTGAAGGTATGGCTCGACAGCGTCCGGAATCTCCATTGTAGAAGGTGTACCGTATTTAGCGATCGGAACACATCCAAGAGCGATAACTGCTTCTGGCATGATTGGCTGTGTAAGCGGAATACCAGCGATAGCGAATGTTGTAGCGTACAGTGGATGAGCATGTACTACAGACTGAACGTCTGGTCTCTCTCTGTACACACGCATGTGCATCTTAATTTCTGAAGATGGTCTGAATCCTTTATTTGCCTGAAGAACATTACCATTCTCATCTACTTTACAGATGTACTCTGGTGTCATGAATCCTTTGCTGACACCTGTTGGTGTACACAGGAACTCATGGTCGTTCAGTTTTACAGAAAAGTTTCCGTCATTAGCTGCAACCATTCCACGGTTGTAAACTCTTCTTCCGATTTCACACATTTCTTTTTTGATTTCGTATTCGTTTTGCATTTTTTCTCCTCCTTGGAATCGTGTCAAAACTTTTGTTTTGTGTTGTTTCTTAACCTATTTTACCACACAATCCCACATTAGTCAATTTGAACAGCCGTTGTTTTTGTTGTTTCTTGTGATTATTTTCACTATTTTCTCTGTTTTCGACTTCGTGTAGATTATCTGATTGTGTTTTTTATTTTTAACCACCGATCCGGCACTCTACACCGGAAACTTCTTCTGCTACTTTCAGAAGTCGTTCCATCTTTTCATTTGTCGGTGGTTTTACATCCCCCATCAGGTATGGGCGGTTCAGTCCGTCATATTTATCCTGTCCCAGCCTGTGGTAAGGCAGAAGATGCATTCTTCTTACATTGCCAAGTTTGCGGACATATGCGGCAATATCACGGATTTCTATCTCTGTATCATTGAATCCCGGGATTACCGGAACACGAATGCTCAACTCTGTCATATGAGAGTCTGCAATCTTCTTTGCATTCTCTAACATCAGTTCATTCGAGCGTCCTGTAAATTCTTTATGTTTCTCTGGATTCATGTGTTTGATATCCAGCAGATACTGGTCTAAATATGGAAGAATCTCTTCGATTGTGCTGTATGGTGCGCATCCCATACTTTCCATCGCAGTTGTGATTCCTGACTCTTTCGCTGCCCGCAGAAGGTCTCTTGCGAACTTCGGCTGGCAAAGGCTTTCGCCTCCGGAAAGTGTAAGTCCGCCTCCGGTTCTTCTATAATAAGTACGGTCTTTTTCTACCGTCTTCATCACTTCCGCAACCGTTGTGTCCTCACCGATCACTTTTGGTTCTCCCTGCACCATCATTGTCTCGATCTCGTAGTGCTGTGATTCCGGATTACAGCACCAGCGGCATCTGAGCACGCACCCCTTCAGGAACACGATGGTTCGAATTCCATTCCCATCATGGATGGAATACCGCTGGATATCGAAGATTCTTCCTTTGGTCTTCAGATATTCTTCCATGCTGTCTCCCTCTTATTCTTAAAATCCCTGCTCTGTTCTGCGGATGATATCATCCTGCAGTGACCTGGACAATGTCGTAAACAATGCACTATATCCAGCTACACGTACAACCAGATGTTTGTACTGTTCTGGATGCTTCTGTGCATCCAGAAGTGTTTCACGGCTGACAACGTTAAACTGCATGTGGCTTCCCTTCTGATCAAAGTATGACTGGATCAGTCCTACAAACTTCTCAAGTCCTTCTCTTCCACTCAGTGCAGACGGATGAAACTTCTGATTGAACAGTGTTCCATTCGAAGCAATAAAGTGATCCAGTCTGGAAACGGAGTTTGCAGCTGCTGTCGGTCCGTTCACATCCTTACCGGCTGATGGCGATACTCCATCGGCTACCGGCATATGTGCCAGACGTCCATCCGGTGTGGCTCCTGTCTGTCCGCCAAGCGGTACATTCGCTGATACTGGATATAATCCCGCCTGGAACATACCTCCACGTGGATTTTTGTATTTCTCCAGTGGTTTTGTATAAGTATAGGCAACGTCTCTTGCAAATGCATCAACCTCCGGAATATCATTTCCGAACTTCGGCACTGCATCAATCAGCTTGAGGATTCTCTCACCATTCGCCTTCACCTGCTCTGATTCTGTCGCTGCAACAACAGTCTTCAGGATTGCCGCAACTTCTTTCTCGCCTACCGGCTGTCCGGCAGACTTCATAGCAGAAGCCACTTCTGATACCATCTCTGCAACATCATCACTGCTCAGACCCTTTCCATAGTTTGTACTAAGAGCCATCTTCAGGTCATGCATTGTAATCTTGTTCTCGTCATAAACGAGTTTCTTTACTGCGTAAAGTGCATCCGCCATGTTGGCAACACCGAATCCTTGCGGACCTGTAAAGTTATATACAGCTCCTCCCTGTTCCAGTGTCTTTCCTCTCTTGATACAGTCATCGACCATACTTGCCAAGAACGGAAGCGGTGCTCTCTCTGCGTGTGCCATATCAATAGCATTGTCAGCATTAACAAGTAGTGCGATTGCGTAATCCATCTGTGCTTTATAAGCATCATAGAATTCGTCAAATGTCTTCATATCCTCAACATTACCTGTCTTCGGACCAATCTGTACACCTTTGTCCACACCATTTGAAAATACCAGTTCCAGCGGACGACACATGTTGAAGAATGCTGCATCATGCCATCCATTTGTCTTACCGGACTTCTGTGGTTCTACACATCCGATGATGTTGTAGTCTCTCGCATCCTGTAAAGTCAGTCCGCGGCTCTCCAGTGACGGGATAATAACCTCATCATTATAATAAGCCGGGAGTCCGATTCCTGTTCTTGTAAGTTCTGCTGCATAAATCAGGAATTCATGTGGTGATCCATTCCAAACTCTTACAGAAAGAGAAGGCATTGGAAGGAATACATGCATAGATGCTGTAATACACATAAATGAAAGATCATTCGTAACATCTATACCATCTTCATTCTGTCCTCCTGCAATCAGGTTCTGGAACAGACTGTAACCTGCGAATCCTTCTGCTGAAGCCGCATCACGGCACTTGTTCAGGTCATTTAATTTAACCCAGATACAATCCAGCAGTTCCTGTGCAAACTCTCTTGTGATCTTGCCGCTGTCGAGATCCTTCTTATAATAAGGATACATATACTGATCAAATCTTCCAGGGGATATTGAATGTCCACTGGACTCAATCTGTAACAGCTGCTGTACAAACCAGAAGGACTGACATGCTTCATAGAATCCTGTCGCACCCTTCTCCGGTACATTCGCACAATTCTGTGCAATGATAAGAAGTTCTTTCTTTCTTACCGGATCAGAACATTTCTCCGCCATCTCAAGTGCAAGCTTTGCATAACGACGGGCATATGTAATTGCAGCATCACAGCTGATCATCACTGCCTCAAGGAAACGTGATTTTGTCTGGTAGTTACCATCACTAACCTTCATAGAAGCAAGCTCATCTTCTGCTTTCTTGCGGATTCCGGAAAATCCGATCTCGAGAACTTCACCGTACTTAACTGTCACATGTCCTACACCATTATAGAAATAGTTTCCAGGTGTAAAGATATTGTGTTCAATGTCAAGTAATGTCTCCGGCTCCATGTACGCTGTAGCCAGGTCACTTGTTGTACGGCCTTTCCAGTAAGCATTCGCCTCTTTCAGTTCCTTCTTCGTCTGCTCAGAGATGTAGAACGGGTCAGCACTTCTTGTTTCAACTGTATCAAACTCTGCCTCCAACCACTCGTAAGAGAACTCCGGAAATGTCTGGCATCCTCTTGGGGCAAGTGTGCTGCTTCCAACAACAAGTTCCAAGTCACGAATCGTGATCGGAATATTCTCCAAAATATGCTGGAATGCTTTTGCTCTACGGATGATCATTGGTTCATTCTCAGTCTGCTTGTACGACTCCGTAATCAGTACCGCTCTCGCCGACTCAATCTCAGGCATCTTCGCATACAGGTTTTCTACCAGTTTTGGAATTCTGTCCGACTTCGGGATGGGAGTACTGTCATAAGTATAAAGTCCCATTTTGCTCTTAAACTCCTTTCTTCCAATATTAACATTTATTATACTTTATTTATCCCTTAAAGTCAATCAAAACACAATACATCCCACATTATATTTCTCTAAAGTTACAACAAATCCCAACATGGTTTGTGTTGTGTTTTATTTGTTTTTTCTCTGTATTTTACCTCGAATTAATTGACATTTTACTCAAAATACCGCATAATTAGGGTATGTATGCGACATGACACGTTAATCGACACTGTGTCTCTCGCGCGAACGATTAGAAAGAAGGGTTGGATTATATGGCTTCTTATGAATTTGATATCCACACACATTCCATCGCCAGCGGGCACGGAACCTGTGCGACCATGACTGATATGGCAAAAGCTGCGAATGCAGCCGGACTTAAGATGCTTGGAATTTCCGATCATGGTCCGAAAACGCTTGGTGGCGGACGCATTTCTTATTTCCGCAGCCTTGCATTTGCACAGCCAAAGCGTCTCGGTGTTAGAATGCTTTACGGCGCAGAGGTAAATATTCTGGATCAGGAAGGAAAACTGGATCTTGATGATGAGATTTTAGAGTCTCTGGATTATGTTATAGCAAGTATGCATCGTCCAATTTTCAAGTCTGGAACAGCAGATGAGAACACCTGTGCTTATATCAAAGCTATGGAGAATCCTAATGTTAATATCATCGGTCATTGCGATGACGAGAAATTCCCGGTAGATTATTTTGCGCTTTTCCGTGCTGCAATGGAGAACCATGTTCTGCTTGAGATCAACAACAGTTCTTTAAGTCCGGATGGATATCGTGGGGATACGACCTACGCTGATCTCTTAATATTGAATCTGTCCAAGCACTTTAATTATCCGGTTCTGTTCTCCAGTGACAGCCACGGCACCGAACATATCGGTGACTTCCAGTATGCCGAAGCTTTGGCTCGAAAAGCTGACATTCCGGAGGATCTTATCCTGAATTACTCTGTGCGTAAATTCATGGGATTTTTAGGTGAGAGATAATACTATAATATAGAAGGAATACTTACAATGGGAAAATGTCTTTTCTTTGATGCAGATGGAACAATTTTAGATATTGTAAAAGGAACACCAGAAGATACAAAACTTGCACTTCAACAGTTGAGAAAAACGGACATAAGACTTTCATCTGTACCGGTCGTTCAAACGCTTTTGTTCCTGAATATCTTATGAAGGAGATTGGATTTGACGGACTTATCGCTAATCTTGGAGCATATATCGAATATAATGGAACGCGGGTATTTGAGCGTGAGATGCCAACCGACCTGGCATGGAAGACCGTAGAGATCATTAAGGCAAACGGTTTTATCCCTGTACTGGAAGGCAATGATTATATGTACTATAATCTGGATGAATATACAAGTGACATAGACTGGTTTGCTGATCTGATCACTCAGGAACTCGGTGACAAACTGCTTCCTATTCGTGGAAATGAACATAATCTTCACTTTAACAAAATAAGTGCCAAGCGCACACCCGGATGTAATCCAGAGAAATTATGCCAGGAATTATCCCTATGGTATGATTATATTATTCACAGTGGATCTTTTGTTGGAAGAACGATTGAATTTGTCATGAAAGGCTGTTCCAAAGGACTTGCGATCAGTGTTATGAGTAATGTACTTGGATACGAAAAGAGAGATGTTATTGCTTTCGGCGATAGCAATAATGACTTGCCAATGTTCCAAGCTGCCGGATTTAAGGTTGCTATGAGAAATGGATCTGAAGACTTGAAATCACAGGCTGATTATGTGACCGGCGCCTTGGAAGACGGCGGAATCCGCCAGGCGCTGGAATATCTGAATTTGATTTGATTACATATTTAAAGATTGAAATTCTCTTACTGTTTCTTTCAATCTTTTAATTTATTGTTGCGCATTATGCAACTAATAGTTTTTCTTTCTTGATTATTCCATACTCCTTTGCTACGTTTATAATGTAAGGCAGATCGTTCAATATTATGCTTTAAGCAAGGAGGCTCAATAACATGAAAGTATTATTAGTAAATGGATCCCACATAAAATGGCTGTACACACCGTGCTTTACAAGAAATTCAGATGCAATTAAAAAAGAAGCAATTGATTCTGAAATTTTTTGGATTGGAAGCACTGTCCAAGGATGTATCGGATGCTGTCAATGTCAAGAAAGCGGAACCTGTGTATTTGATGATATTTTAAAGATATTTTTAGAAAAAGCAAAGGATACTGATGGATTCATATTTGGATCCGCTGTTTATTATGGATCTTCCACCGGTTCTCTTTCTTCTTTTATGGATCGTCTTTTCTTCAGTGGAAGTTCTTATCTTGAAAACAAACCAGCTGCCGCAGTTGTTTCCTGTCGCAGAGGAGGTGCTTCTGAAGCCTTCTCCCAGATGAACATGTATTTTGCAATGTGTAATATGCCAATTGTTCCATCTCAATATTGGAATCAGGTTCACGGCTTGAAACCAACAGACGTAGAAAAAGATCTCGAAGGGCTTCAAACCATGCGCACACTTGCTCTTAACATGAGTTGGCTTTTAAAATGTATTGAAGCTGGAAAATCCAACGGCATTCCACTTCCTCAACGTGAGGAACCCATTGCAACAAATTTCATCAGATAACTTCCTTTTTACCATTCTGATATTTTCATCTTTCAGGATGGTATTATTTCTGTAAATTCAAAAGTCCGTCTATGAACATTGATAATTAATACATAGACGGACTTTTTATACATCAAATTATGCTTCGCATTTTGTAAAGTACATAGAGATTCCCTGTCCTCCACCAATGCACATGCTAATCATTGCATCTTTTTATCTGTTCTCATTAGCTCATACATTACTTTTACAGTAAGCATCGCGCCTGTTGCTCCAATCGGATGTCCGATGGAAATTCCACCGCCATAAATATTAACCTTTTCAGGATCAAGTCCAAGATCACGGCTCACCGCATACGCCTGACTCGCAAATGCTTCATTGATTTCAAACATATCAATGGATTTAAGATCTAATCCAAGTTTATCAGCAAGTTTCTCGCTGGAGAATTTCGGTGAATATCCCATTAGTTCCGCATCAAATCCGGCAATTGCATATCCTTCTATCTTTACTTTTGGTGTCACCCCAAGTTCTTCTGCTTTTTCTTTAGACATTACAACAACTGCTGCAGCGCCATCATTTAAGCTGGAAGAATTTGCCGCTGTTACTGTACCTCCTTTCACAAAACATGGACGAAGTTTTGCAAGTTTTTCCATACTCTGTCCTTCTCTTGGTCCCTCATCTGTATCAAAAATCGTTACATTTCCCTTACGATCCTTCAATTCTACCGGAAGAATCTCATCTTTGAACTTGCCTTCTTTAATTGCTTTGCATGCTCTCTGATGACTACGTACTGCGAACGCATCCTGCTCTTCTCTTGTTACATGATATTTTTTGCTACATTTTCTGCCGTCACACCATTATGATTTCCATCCAACGGCCATGTAAGAATGTCAATAACTCCATCCTCAAATACTTTGTGACCCATTCTTGCTCCCCATCGTGCATCGTTTACATAATACGGAAGTCTTGAAATATTCTCTGTACCACCAGCAACAACAACGTCCGCCTGTCCTGTCTGAACCTCCATCACAGCTTCTGCAATGGACTGAAGCCCTGAGCCACACTGACGGTTTACAGAATAAGCGGTTGTTTCTTTCGGCATTCCAGCCTTTAAGCTTACTGCTCTTGCAATAAATCCATTTTCTGCAACTTCTCCAACTTGTCCAATTACAACCTCATCAACATCTGATGGCTGGATTCCCGCCCTTTTAACTGCTTCTTTTACCACCATTGCTCCCATGTCTATTGCTGTGATATCTTTCAAACTTCCACCATAACTTCCAACTGGAAGTCTCACGCCGCTTACAATTACTACATCTTTCATGAATTTTCTCCTTCTTCTATTTTCACAATCTTATAAGTCTTTTATTTTTCTTTCAATTTAAGTCCAAAAGGTCCATCCTGAACAAATAATCTTTCGTCCATTACACGCAGATTCTTGCTTATAATTGGCTTAAAATCCATTTTATCAAGTATCTGTGTCTGTAGATCGATTCCCGGGGCAATCTCTATCAACTCAACACCATCTTTTACCAATTGAAATACTGCACGTTCTGTTACAATCATGACTTCCTGTCCTTTTTTTCTCGCCATTGGTCCATTAAAAGATAATTGTGCAACCTGCCGCACCATTTTTCGTATTTTTCCTTCTTGAAGAATTTCAAGTTTTCTATTTTCAAACTTGTATTTTGCTCCACCAGCTGTAAATGTTCCAAGGAAAACTACTTTCTTAGCATTTTGTGTAATATCAATAAATCCACCGGCACCTGTACATCGAACTCCCATTTTTGTTGAATTGACACTTCCGTCCTCTCCTAGTTCACCAATTCCCATATATGTAATATCCACACCAGCCCCATTGTAATAATCCATCTGCTCATGATGTCCAATCATCGCATAAAGATTCTGACCAATTCCAAAATCAATGCCTCCTGCCTGAACACCTCCATAGATTCCCGATTCTACAGTAATCATAATGTCATCTGATATGCCTTCCTCATTGCAGACTCTTCCTACCATATCATTTGGAATTCCTGTTCCAAGATTAACAACTGCTCCATGATACAATTCCATTGCACCTCTACGCGCAATAAATTTTCTTTCATTAAAAGACGCTGCTGGAATATTTCCTTGTGGTACTCTTGCCTGCCCACAATAAGATGGATCAAAATACCAAGATGATGTCTGACGATGTTCCTCCAAAGGATTTTCGCAGACCACAATATCATCAATAAAAACTCCTGGAACCGTTACTTCTTTTGGGTTTAAGCTTCCTGTCTGAACCACACGTTTTACCTGTGCAATTACTCTTCCCCCGTATCGCTTAGCAGCCATAACAGCCGGAAGTACTTCTAGCTTCATTGCTTCTTCTGTTGTTGTCAGATTTCCCATCTCATCGCACTCCGTACCTCGTATAATGCATACATCAATCGGAATCTGATTATAAAACATATACTCTTCATCTTTGTATTAATAATATCAACAATATCTGGAAGCCTTTTGGTTCGCTCATTCATCTTTCCACCTTCAATACGTGGATCAATAAATGTGCCCAGTCCCACTTTTGCCATTTTTCCCGGAAGACCACATGCCATACTATGATATAATTGTGCAATTTGTCCCTGCGGCAGACAATATGCATCTACCTGATTTTTGTTATCATATCCATCCAACGTGGTTGTAATCCCCAATGAGATCCTATAATTCTCGTCACCATGCCTTCATGTGCAAAGTGCTGGATTCCATCTTTTCTATCACTCTGTCCGCAAGAATGGAGCAAGGTAAGATTAGAGGGATGTCCGCTTTCCAAAAAACGTTTTTCCAACGCTTTCAAAATAGATTCACTAACACTTACAAGTGTCATCGCAATACTACATACAGTATCTCCGTCTTTCACTTTTCGTGCAGCTTCATCTGCTGTAATAAAATTTGCTTTCAGCATGTTCCTCTCTGCTCCTTTACTTTTTATTCTGGAAAAAACAGTGCTCTGATTGCTCTTTTATCAGTTTTTAATCCTGGGGTTTTTGGAATTTTCTCTAAAAACAGTATTTTTCTGGGATCATGTATTTTGCAATCCTGTCATGTAATTTTTGTTTGATATCTTCTTCTGTTAACTTGCTTTCTTTTTCCAACACAACAACAGCAGCTGCTACTTCCCCATATTTTTCACTTGGAATTCCTACCAGTGCAGATTCTTTTACCCCTTTTAATGATGTAATTTCATTTTCAACATCATTGCACCATATTTTTTCACCACCACGATTAATCATATCTTTCTTTCTGTCAACAATATACAGATAAGAGTCTTCATTCAGATATCCCATATCCCCTGTATCAAGCCATCCTTCTTTATCGATAGGTGATTTTTCTATATGATAATAAGACTCGCATATGTTAGTCCCCTTTAACTGTACATTTCCAATTTCTTTACATGGCACTTCTTTTCCAGAATCATCAACAATCTTGACTTCCATACCTGGTATTGGTTTTCCCTGTGCTTTTGCATAAATACTTGTAGCTGCATCAGATGGAAAAATTGTTGCCGGAGATGATGTTTCTGTCATTCCATATATTCGATGAAACGTCATCTGTGGCATCCATTGATGTAATTTCATCATCGTCTCTACCGGCATATAACTGCTACCACAAGCCAACACACGAATACTTTCATTCTTAGAAAATTTATTTTTCAGTTCTAAAAGAAGTCCAAACACAGTCGGTGAACCATGCAAAAATGTTATCTCATGTTCTTGTATAGCACTTAAAATCCTATAAGCATCATACCTTTTATGCAGATAAACCGTTCCACCAATATATACAAATAAGCCTAGAAGTGCAACTAAACCAGTAATATGATAAATTGGAACTGGAATGATTGTCCGATCATCTTCTCCGAGTTCAAGGATTCGCTGATATATCATAACTGCATGATTTATGTTATAATTTTTCAAAATGACTCCCTTACTAGTTGACGTAGTTCCTGACGTAAACATCAGAATCACTTCATCCTCCAGCTCTCCTTCTCCAGATTCCTCTTTTTCTTTCTGCATTGCCAGATACGTAAATCCATATTCTGTTTTCTCATTTTCGGTCAGGATAACTTTTATCCCACATTCTGTATAGAATGATGTCCATACCTTATAATCTTCACTAACGAATATAAATTTTAAATCTGCTTTTTTCACAAGAGACTGTATCTCTGGTTCACGATATTTCGTAGGAAGCGGAACTGCCACTGCACCAAGCTTGCACACTGCATAAATTGCAGTGGCAAACTCAATTCCATTATTTAAAAGAAGTCCAATATGATTTCCTTTTTCCACCTTCAGTATATGTTTCATATAAGCTGCCAGTTGGTTAACCATTACCAAGAACTTCTGATATGTATACTCACGATTCCAGTTGTCTACAATTCCTATCTTATCCGGATATTTTGTTGCTGTATCACACAACATTTCGTAAAAACTGTTCTTCATTTTTGAGAAGGTATAAACAGTACGATTCCCGATTTGTCGTTCTTCCATGTCTCTCTGAAGCCATGTTCCCCACACATCTTTTCCTTTTACCATAACTGTATATCACCTCATTCTTACCTCTTTACACAATCATACCTCCACCTACATTAATCACTTCAGATGTAATGTAAGAAGCTTCATCAGATGCAAGAAATGCAACCATATTGCCAACATCTGCTGCTTTTCCTGCATAGCCCATCGGGATTCTCTGCATCATACTTTCCCAGGCTGCTCCGTCATTTACTTCTTTCAATTTCAAGGTCATATCTGTCTCAATAAATCCCGGACAAATTGCATTACAGGTGATTCCTTTTCTTGCATTTTCTCTTGCTGCAGTCTTTGTAAGTCCTACAACACCAGCTTTTGCTGCTGCATAGTTTGCCTGTCCTATATTTCCCAACCAGCTACCAGAAGAGATGTTGATTACACGCCCATATCCTTTTTGTCTCATGTACTTGATCGCTTCCTGCGTTCCAAAGAACGCACCTGTCAAATCTACATCAATTACAAGCTGCCAGTTTTCTACTGGCATCTTGTGAAGCATTCCGTCCCGGTTAATTCCGGCATTATTAACCATAATGTCCAATGTTCCATATGTATCAATCGCATACTTGACCATCGCTTGTACTTCTTCCTGTCTAGAAACATTTACAGTAAATGCACTTGCTATTCCACCAGATTTTTCAATCAGTGCCACAGTCTCATCTGCCGGTGCCATGTCTGCTACAACCACCTTTGCTCCTTCTGTTGCAAGCTTCAATGCGATTCCACGACCAAGTCCTCTTCCTGCTCCTGTAACAATTGCTACTTTATTTTCCAGTCTCATGTTCATATCCTCTCTTCCGATTTATCTATTAATCTCTTTCTTCATATTCTTGTTGAAAAGTCTTCTTTTCGTTTTCCTGTTTCTGCAAATTCTCTGCTATTTACCCATAAATCCGCCATCTACTGGGATTACAGCACCTGAGATATACGCTGATGCATCAGATGCCAGAAATACAACAAGTCCCTGGAGATCTTCTGGATTTCCCCAACGCCCCATAGGAATTCTTCCTGTAATCTCCTCATACTGCTTCGGATTCACCTCTTTCATATTAGCTGTAAGCTCTGTTGCCATATATCCAGGCGCAATAGCATTTACATTCACGCCATGACTGGACCATTCGTTGGACAATGCTTTGGTAATCTGTGCAACGCCACCTTTACTTGCACTATATGCCGGAATAAGGACACTTGCAAAAAACGCTGTCATCGAAGCTATATTGATAATTTTTCCATATTTCTGTTCAATCATGGTTTTGCCTGCAAGTTGTGATAAGTAGAATACTGCATTCATATTAATTGCTACTATTTTTTCCCAGCGGTCATGTGGAAAGTCAACAGCAGGCGCACGATACTGAATTCCGGCTCCATTCAGAAGAATATCTACACGTCCTCCAAGTTTTTCTAAACACTGATTATAAACAGATTCCAACGAGTCCGTGTCTGACAAATCTCCTTTTACTGCATGAACCATTGCTCCTTCCTTTGCCATTTCCTTCGCAGAATCCTCCACAATATCCAGAATATCCAAAAGAACCACCTCTGCTCCCGCATCATGCAACGCTTGTGCCATTCCATTGCATAGACCTTTTGCTCCTCCTGTTACAATTGCTTTTTTTCCTTCCAGACTGAATTTTTCTATAAATTTATCCATACTGATTCTTTCCTCCATTTCTACTCAAAGCTCAAAGCAACACAGCAAAATATTATCTAAAACTGTTTTAAGTACTCTAATACATCTTTCGCACCATCTCCGCCATGTTCCAAAACTTCCATAAAACTGTCTGTTCCGGCAATTGCTTTCAAGATCTCTGAATCTGTATCTAACAGAATTTGTGTCAGGTCCTTGTGTGTCATCTTAGAGATCTCTGCCAGCTTTTTACGGCTCTGCCCCTGACTCTCAGCTCTCTCTCTCGGATATCCTGCCCCAGCCGGATCTTTGAAAAGCTTCTCAAATGTATACTCCAGATTCACATTCGCTGCCCAGCCATATCCCTTGTTCAGCGGAAGTGATACACAGTTTCCTCCATTGATCTGGGAAAACAGCCATCCATCAAGCGGTTCCACGATCAGTCCACACACAATCCCCGGAAACTGTAACACACCATTTAAGAAGCCCTGACCAGTTCCACATCCACCAACAACAAAATCACAACTTCCTGTATTCAGAAGAATTGCTGCCATATAACTGGTATGGATGTAAGTAAGAGAAGGCATCTGCTCCGGAGTCTTCATTCCTACATTCAGAATCTCTGCGTCTGTTGTCTTATGCAATGCTTTCACAATATCCTCATTTCTAAGCGAAGCACTTACTTCATTGATCACTGCAATTTTCATGTTAATTCCTCCTTTGATCGTGAATTGATTCTGATTGGATTCCAATCCTTTTTCTACTAATTTAAATTATATATTTAATCCCTCTGCCTGCAATGATTTCCCCCTCTTTGATTGCGCATTGTGCAACACCAGTCGAATTAGCTTTTTTCGCTTGAACTAACTGATGCCTACTCGCTGTTATACTTAATTCTCTCACCTAATGCTCGATGATCTTACTGCACTTACACCTAGCAAATTGCATCTCGTGCAAGCACGGATGCAGTTTGCCAGGTTTATGCAACCCAAAAAGAACCATACCATACGATATGATTCCTTTTCCTTTCTTTCCTCCTAATACAATCCTGTCATCAAACCAACGCCGTACATTACGACTGCTACAACGATACAGGAAAACACAGTCATAATAACTCCGACTTTAGCAAAATCCTTGATTGAAAAGTATCCCGCTGAATAGGCAATAACATTTGTTGGCGTTGATGTAATCAAAATGAACGCCAGTGAAGATGCCAATGCTGCTGGAAATGCAAGTGCCATCGTATGCACACCAATGTTCATTGCTAGTCCGATAATAATTGGTATAACAATACTTGCTGATACCGTTGCGCTTGAAAGAGTAATATTCATAATAGATACACTAAGCACAACAACAAATACCATAAGAATCGGACTTAAATTTTCGATACGTCCTAACAATCCTAATGCAATCCAGTTTGCAACGCCCGAATCATACAGAACCATTCCAAGTGATACACCTGAAAGAACAAGAATGATACTGCTCCATGACATAGATTTTTCAATCTCTTTGTACTTAATCGTACTAACTCCCGGGAAGAAGAACAGCATAGAAGTAAATGCAATCGGTAATGCGATTGGAAGATCAATTCCAAGCAGTTTCTTTAACTGTGCCGAGAAGATCCATGTCAGCACTGTTACAATAAAGATAATCAATGTTACAATTTCATCTCTGCTGAGTTTCGGCTGATTTTTTAAATTCTTTTCTGATTTCTTCATTTGATTTTTCAAATGGGTCATTTCTGGCTTGAACACCAACATTAAAAGTCCCCATGCCACTGGGATCAGGATAATAGAGATTGGAACACCATATTTCATCCAGTCAAGGAAAGACACGTCAACTCCTGCCATATCTTTCATAAATCCAATAGCCAGTGGGTTTGGTCCGTTTCCTGCCGGAGTCCCAAATCCACCGATCAGACTTCCCCATGCTACAGACATCATAAGTGCTTTACCAAAATTGCTTTTCAGTGGTTCTACGCCTTCTTCATCCAGAAGTGATTTCGCCAGTGGCATTAACATTGCCGCAACCGCCATATTGGAAATCCACATGGAAAGAATAACTCCTGTAACAATAAAACCAAGTAAAATAAACTTCGTGCTGTTACCGGTAATTGAAAGACAGATATTAACCAGTCGCTTTCCTAGTCCCGATTTATTAATAAATGCACTTAAAATAAATACACCAATAAAAAAGATAACATTAATATTTCCAAATCCTACCTTTACAATATTAGCAAATGAATCTACTCCAAATACTGACAGAAGTGCCATTGCAAGGATTCCTGTAAAGTGGAATGGAATTGCCTCCGTGATCCATAACAGCAATGCCAGAACCAAAACGGATAATGCTTCCTGTCCTGTCGCTGTAAGTTCTGCTCCATTGATTGTTGTAATCGATGATGGGAATGTCACATTCTTAATAATCATCATTGCCGCAAAACTGATCGCTATATAGATCCATTTCTTTTGATTTACTGATAAACCAACTGTATTTCTCGTACTACTCATAATTCTCTTCTCCTTTTCTTGGAAGATACATTATGATATAACATGTATCTGACGTTTTTTAATTTTTCATTTTCGATATCTCATTTAATATTTTCTCCGGTATCGCCGGAAGTGAAGTAATCCGGACACCAACTGCGTCATAAATTGCATTCACAATTGCGGGTGCTGTCGGCAACGGAGCAGGTTCCCCGATTCCTTTTGCGCCCACTGGACTGAATGGGTCTCTTTCTTCTACCAGGTAAGAATGAATCTCCGGAACATCTACACTGGTCGGCAGAATGTACTTGGAAAAATTCTTATTTGTCGGGACTCCCTCTGACAACACATAGTTCTCCATAATTGTCTGTCCCATACTCTGTACAGATCCTCCTTCGATCTGACCTTCAACCCCTCGCGGATTGATTACTCTTCCCACATCATGCGCTGCCCAAATTCCAAGAACATGGACTTCCCCGGTAAAAGTATCAACTGCAACCTCTGCAATCTGCGTTCCGAACACATAAGCCTGCCATGGATTTCCTCTTCCATCAACCGGATCCAGTCCTTCATGGTGTGCGGTATATGTTCCAGAGCCCAACGGAACAATACCTCTTATTTTCTTACATATATCGACTGCTTCTTTCAGTGACAAATTATATTGTGCATTTCCTTCCACATAGATTCTTCTATTCTTCATACATATTGAAGAGCTATCTATATTCCAATAAGCAGCCATTTCACGAATAAATTTTTTCTTTACGTCTCTGCATGCATTGCATACTGCATTTCCAATCATATAAGTCTGCCGGCTTGCACCGACATGTGCCGCTTCTGGAACTCGTGCCGTATCATTATCTCCAATCGTAATATCCTCCGGATACATTCCCAATTCGTCTGCGGCGATCTGTGTCAGGACTGTCAGAATTCCTTCTCCTATTTCACTTACTCCGGTCAGGATCATCGCTGTACCTCCGTCATCAATCTCGACAAATGCACCTGCTTTATCTATTGTTGCACATCTTCCAATCCCATACCAACCTGTTCCAACACCACGTCCGTATTTAAATCTATCTCTACAAAGTTTCATTGCCTCTTCTGACTTAAATTCCTTTCCAGGAATATAAGGTTCTGCAATCTGACTTCCCTTTATATCTTTTCTTACCGACCCCCTTACTCTTGATGATCCAACTTCCCATCCAGCAATCTCAGAACACTTTTTCAGTGTCTCTGTATAAGCTACTTTACCAAGTACCTGCCGTGTATGTGTTACCGCGCCGTCTTTCATTCCGTTAATCATGCGAAGTTCTATAGGATCAATCCCAAGTTTCTCTGAACAGATGTCCATCAACGATTCAATTGCAAAAGTTGGTTGAAGCACTCCAAAGGTACGCATTGCACCTGATGGAGTATTGTTCGTATAATAGCCCGTCGCCGTTACTTTGACATTCTCAATCTGATATGGTCCTGCTCCGCAAATTGCAGATTTCGCAACGGTTCCTTTGGTTGAGAAGCAGTATGCCCCTCCGTCAGACCTGATTTCTGCCTTAACCGCCTGAATCTTTCCATCGGACTTCAGACCAATTTTATAATGCATTGTAACCGGATGTCTCTTACAGCTTCCTATCATGGAATCCTCTCTTGAGAAAACAAGTTTTACCGGCTGATTTGTCTTCAGTGTTGCAATTGCAAGAATCGCCTGATAGATCATATCCTCTTTTCCACCAAATCCTCCTCCTACCGGAGACATAATCACCCTTACTTTATTAATCGGCATTCCAAGGATCTTTGCAAGCAGTACTCGATGATGGGTAATATCCTGATCACATGATTTAACAACTATCGTGCCATCAGGATCACAGTATGAAATTCCCGCTTCTGTCTCAAGATATGCGTGGTCAACTGCCTGAGTAGAAAAATCTTTTTCTATAATAATTTCACTGCTTTTAAATCCTTCTTCCACATTGCCTTTTTGTACACAAGTTGTAGATACAATATTATCCGGATGATCCTCATGTAAAACAGCTTTACACTCGATTGCTTCCTGTATATTGGATACAACCGGCAGCTTCTTATATGTAATCTCTACACCCTTTTCTGCTTCTTCTGCATCTTCAAGTGTCTCTGCCACAATTGCCACAACTGGTTCGCCATAAAAACGGATTTTTCCTTTTGCCAATACTGGCTGGTCATGATAATATACGCCGAATCCATCTTCTCCCGGCACATCTTCACTAGTAATTACTGTTTCAACACCTGGCATTTCCAATGCTTTTTCATAATCAATTTTCAAAATTTCGGCGTGAACTTCCTTACTTCTGACAAGATGAATATGAAGCATTCTTGGCATTTCCATATCAGCTGCGTACTCTAATGCCCCTGTCATTTTGCCTCTTGCATCCACCCTTTCTACACAGGATCCTATTGTTTTCCCTGTAGATGGGGGAATTACTTCCAAGCACTCTTCACTAATTTCATGATTGAGAATATCCCTGGCAAGCTCGATTGCTTCAATAATCTTTGCATATCCAGTGCACCGGCAGATATTTCCACCGAGTCTTCTTCTGATCTCCACTTTGTCCGGATGTCTGTTTTCTTTCAATATTGTCGTAGCTGCCATAATCATTCCCGGTGTGCAATATCCACATTGGACAGCCCCCACCTTCAGAAAGCATCTCTGGATAATACTAAGACCAGCCTTCCCAATTCCTTCAATCGTCACGATTTCTCTGTGATTTGCTTTCATGACCGGTATCAGACAGCTTTTCTTAAGTACACCGTCGATCAATACAGAACAGGTACCACATTCTCCGGCATTACATCCTTTTTTGGTTCCTATTAAATGGAGTTCCTCTCTTAGAAAATCGGCCAGTCTCATCGCCGGAGCAACATACTTACATACCTTTCTTCCATTTACTGTCAATTCAATTTTTACTCGTTCCATCTCCATAATCCACTCTTTTAAAACCTCTTAAGATTTGTGCCTTTGTTACTATTGTGGGATAATCCCAATCTCTGCCAATGCTTCATATATTCCTGCCAGCGTAAAATTCTTAACTACATTTCTTCTGTATTCTTTCCTGCTTCGAGACCGTACCACATCTTCCGGAATATATTCTTCCATCTTCTGGATCAGTCCTTTTGAAATAACTTCACCTTTCAGTCTGTCTTCAATCTCCATCATTCTTCTTGGCACCGGCCCGATTGCACCGAAAGCAATTCTCACATCTTCAAAATGTGTCTTCGATGCATCTGCTTTAACAAGGAATGCAGAACTGGCTGTTGAAATACACAGGGAACGTCTCAGTCCAACTTTCTTGAATGCACATCCATATTCTTTTAAAACCGGACAAGTGATTGAAGAGATCACTTCTCCCTTTTCAAGTAAATTCTTTCCCACACCGGTAATAAATTCCGTAATTGGTGTCTCTTTTTCACATATTTTATTATCTTTTGAAGTAATCGTATGAATCACCGCCTCCAACGCTGTCAGCGGAGCAATCGTATCTCCGGAAGGCGAGGAATTTGCCACATTACCTCCGACGGTTGCCATCTCTCTGATCTGCTGATCCGCGAAATAAATCGCTGCATGTCGCAGAATCGGTACATTCTCCATCAGCACCTTCTCTTCCAGGAACTGCTGAATACAAATATTGGACCCAAAGGTTATCAATCCCTCTTCTTTTTTCAATTTAATGACAGAAAACTCTTTTATTCCACTGATATCTATCGCTGCATCCGCTCCATTGAAAGGAGTTTTTTCTTTTGCATAAAGGTCCGTTCCCCCAGCGAGAATATCATAAGTACAATCTATCGTATCGATTGTTTTCAAAAGCTCTTCTTTTGTACCGGGCATGTAATATTTTTTGTACTGAATCATACGATTACTCTCCTGCTTTTTTAACCTGGAATCTTAACTACAACTTTAATTGCATCATCGATTCTCTCTCTTGAATATTTCAATGCTGTAAGTAGCTCATCAAATTTGAATGTATGTGTATGGATCAGTGATGCATCAAATCTCTTCTCACTGATCAGTGACGCTGCTCTGTGTACTGCGCTTCTTCCTTCTCCTCTGATTCCAAACAGAGAAATGTTGTTTCTTACAAGTGCTGCAACATCAACTTCTACTGGTTTGGACGGAAACGCTGCCAAACACACTTTACCGCCACGTTTTACCATTGCTGCCGCCTCATTTACTGCATTTGGTGCTCCTGAACATTCCATTACATAATGTACGCCTTCGCCATTGGTGAGCTCTTTTACTTTCTCAACAACATTTTCATTTCTTACATTAATCGTGTAATCTGCGCCCAATTTCTTACCAAGTTCCAGACGATTGTCTCTTGTTCCTGTAAGGATTACAGGATTAGCTCCAAGTGTTTTGGCAACTGCTACTGCCATAAGTCCGATCGGTCCAGGTCCTGTCACAACCAGTGACTGTCCCGCAAACAATCCGCCGAGCGTATCCAGACCATACATTGCTGTCCCCGCTGTTACGATCAATGTTGCCTCTTCATCTGTAACATTGTCTCCTACATGGCATAATGTTTTTACGCTATTGATTACATATTCTGCAAATCCACCGTCTGTTGTGAATCCATTTGCTCTGTGCCCCTTATCATGCCCTTCATAGTTCTGTCCATAATTCAGACAAGAAGTATACATTCCTTCGCGACATCTTTCACAACTGTCGCATCCGGCATGAATCTCAACCGCAACACGATCACCAACTTTATACTCATCAACTCCAGGTCCAAGCTTCACAATAGTTCCCATATATTCATGTCCCGGAGTAAATCCCTTATTAAATGGAAGTCCTCCCTGGATCAGTGCTGGTGGACCGTTCTTAATAATCTCCAAATCTGTTGCACAGATTGCAACAGCATCCACATGGATCAAAACCTCTGCTCTCTTCGGTTCCGGAACTGGTTTTCCTCAAGTGTCAGTTCTCCTGGATTTCCCAGTACCCACGCCTTCATCTTCTCAGGAATCTCGTAATTCATATGTTATCCTCCTTTATCTTTCAGGCCTTCCGCCTGTACATTCTTAATTAAAAACCAATCTCATGCTTCATTTTCTGCACACGTTCACACCAGTTTCCGACATTCCAGTCTCCAAATGTTCCGAGACCGGATAATTCATCATCTCCATAATGTACTGGAATATGAATTAGTGACAGACCGTCATACTTATATGCTTTCGCTAACGCTTCTTTCATTTCCTCCGGTGTTTCTCCGCTGTAGAATCCTTTTACTCCCTGTACTGCTTCAGCCATCTGCACATAATCAACTACAACCTGATCGTCCGTTCTATATTCTATACTATATTGTGCGTTTTGTAGACTAGTAATTGCTCCCATTCTCCGGTTATCGAACAAGAGGATCATTCCCTTTAATCCATGCTGCACTGCATCAATTAGAATCTGTGGATTCATCATAAAGCTTCCATCTCCTGTGAACGCCATCGGATAATCCTTATTGCCTGCTATCGCAAAGGCAAGTGTAGAAGAAACTGCAAATCCCATATAGGAAGATCCGCTATCCGAAATGGTATACCCTGGTTTTTCATCTGTCACAATCTGGAAACCGTTCGCCTGTACATCACCTGCATCAAAGATCTTAATACACTCGTGTTCTGCTGCGAAATCACATGCAATTTTGATTGCTGCCGGTTCTGTAAGAATCTTCTTCTTTCGTTTTGGATCTTCAAGGACCGGCTGATCATATCTAAGCTTTTTGTAAGCTTCCCACTCTTCTTTCTTCTGAACACACCCTTTAATCCACTCTGGATCGGAATTCAGGTTTCTTCCTCTTAGTAACTCGTTAAGTTTTATCAGAACTTCCTGCGCATCACCCTGGATTCTCACCGAATTATTATATTGACCAAGATCATCATAATCGCAGTTGATATTGATCATTTTCTTTGCTTTTCGAAAAGCCGTTCCTGAACAATCCCACTGGCATACCCCTCTTGCTCCCAATGCAATGATAAGATCACATTCATTCATCGCATAATTTCCACAAATTGATCCCTTAGAACCTCCCACACTCATATTCCGTTCTTTAGAATATGGAATTAAATTCCTGGGACTTGTGGTCCATGCACATAAGCTGCATCAGTCAGTTCAAGGAATTCTTCTAATACTTTTCCATCAATATTGGCAGCGCCGCCTCCTGTTTTTACTGTAATTCTTGAAGCAGAACAAATTGCATTCACCGCTTCGTTGTAGGTTTCCTGGTCAATACTGATCACCTTTGATTCCGGTGATTTTTCTGGGAATTCCAAAAGGTTACACCCTATCATAACCTTCGGTTGGATATTCATTGGAAGAAGCATATAGAATGGGGATCTTTTTTCTTTTCCATTCACTGTTGCATCTCCGCGCTTCAAAGCTGTAAATATTGCTTCTGGAGTATGAAGTGAATATGCCGGTCCCAGTGTAGACAATACTTTCAAGAATAATTCCTGTTCTCTTCTTGGAATCTGCTGCATATTCGGGCCTTCGCTCTGACTTGTCTCATCCCCCATCAGATAATAGATACCTAGTCCATTTGCCAGTGGAACAAGTGATCCTGCGGTCGCCTGCATTCCTCCTGGTCCAATCGATGTAAATACTGCTGACACCTGATTGTATTTCCAACGGAGCATGGAAGCAATATGAGATGCTTCTACCTCGTTTCGGACATTATATGTTTTATAACGTCTTCCTCTTCATAAATACGAAGCGCTTCACCTACATCTGTCATTCCATGTCCAAAGATTCCAACAAAAGTCCGAACCTCTTGATTCACCAGACCTAAAACCACTGCTTCGCTAAGACTGACATCCTGAAACTGCTCAAGTGCTCCTGCTTCAACTGCTTTTCTAAGCGTTCCATATTCCTTTATCGCTTTCGCTCTTTTTCTTCTTTGTTCAATCATTTCCTTCATAGCTATTCCTCAATACTTTTTCTGACTTTATGTTATCAGGACCTAAACATTTTGTACTCTTTTTCTTCCCTCCTTCTATTTTCCTGCCAGGCATTTACTCTTTTTCTTTACTTGATGTCATTCTAGCATAGGAAAAATAGATTGGGAAATAAAACCTAATTCCTGGTTGCGCATTATACAACCATGTGCATTTTATATATATTTCCCATGTTTTTTCCTTGTTTTTAGTGTTTTTGCATAATTTCAAGGTATAAATAGGAAAGTTCTTTCCTAATATATAAAAAGTCTCGAACCAACACTATTTATTGATCCAAGACTTGCATTCTCATACCTTATGATATAATCCATAACCTAACTCATTACTGATCTGACGAGCATATTTTTTCATACAGGAAATATATTGTTTCTTCGTTTTTTCTGTAATCTGTTCCTTTGGTGCTGAAATTCCAATACAGTAACTCACATTTCCTCCATAATTAAAGATTGGAACTGCCATACACCTTACTCCCAATGTCCGTTCTTCATCATCAATTGCATATCCCTGTTCTTTAATCTTTTTTAATTCCATTTCCAAATCCTGGAAATTATCAATTGTATGTGTCGTATATTTTTCAAAATCATAATCAGAAAACAAATTCTCAATGAAAGACTGTGGCTTATATGCCAAAACACATTTTCCTACAGAACTACAGTGCCATGCTTCAATCATCCCAATTTGTGCTGACAGATTATATTCCCTCTGGCTTCTCACTTGATCTGCAATATACATTTTTTATTTCCCATTACTGCAAGATGTACACTTTCTTTCGTCTCATCACAGATTTTATACAGATACGGCCGGGCGATCATCGCAATATTAAAATTCCGTTTTACACCTTCACTAAGATATAACAGGCGAAATCCAAGTCTGTACTTCTTGCTAATAGGATCTATGCTAATCATATCGTACTGCATCAATGTTGAAATCAATCTCGAAACCGTACTCTTATCAACATCAAGTTCTGTCGCAATCTCTACCGCTGTTGTACTTCCCTTTTCCTGAATGATCGACAAAATTTCTATTCCTCTCGCTAATGACTGTACCATATTACATTGCCCCTTTCTTTTATACAGAAAATCCTCTATCATAACTATTTCTGTATATTTCGATATAAAACAGCACATTTTTAATATATCTTCTGAGTATATTTTAATCTTGTCAAAAAGCATTGTCTATCTTCTTCAGCATACTTTTTCATCGCATGTTGCGTATTGTGCAACACCCATAATAAAACACTTTTCTCTATTATTCTATATATAAAAAATTCCCGGAATTGATTTTCCACCAATTCCGGGAGTCTCTTTCTCACATAAACTATATCCTTTTTAGCAGTTCAACACTCTGCATCAGGTACGATATTGCAATTTTTTTATACTCTCTTAGACAGCACTTCATCCTCATATTTCTGAATGTCGTCAAAACCATCCTTCAGTTTCTACACCACACTGACGGCAGTACTCTTCCCATACATCACCGATTGGAATGTCTTGCACTGTTCCATAACAACCATCTTCTTGCTCATCTGGTTGTATCCTGAAACTCTTTTGCGATCTCTTTTGTCTCATCATCAAAGAGAACTACATGGTCTGAATCCCAACGGATCGGACGTGTAACATGCAGAGCAATCTCCGGGAAGAATGTAAGTAGTGCCGGAATCTTATCGGATACTACTTCTGTTGGATGATAATGTCCGTTGTTTGGTGCCTCCTTGTTATTTTTCTATTACTGTTCATTTTTTATGACTTTATTATACCCACGCTTTTTATGTAAAAAAGGACGCTATTTACGAAAATAGCGTCCTTATTTGCACTGTATTTTATTTTTAGGGTTCTCTTTTGCATTTTGTACAATTTTAAACCCTCATTTTTTGTTGATATTGTGTAGTGTTATTTAAAATGTTTTTTCTACAAAACAGACACTCTATTTACCGGAGAAATTTCTATGAAGAAGCTCATGCTCTTTTCCCTTCAACAAAGTATCGTACAAGGAAAGAATCATTGGGTTCTCATTTGATTTCTTGATCTGAGTGTTTACATCTGTATCATATAAGCCCTTCATTCTTGCTTTTCTGGTTCTCGGTCCTGCATTCACCGGCTGACCTCCACCCATGATACATCCTCTGCGGCAAGCCATCACTTCCACAAAATCATACTCTGCTTCGTGATTTTTAATCTGCTGCAATACTTTATCTGCATTTGCAAGGCCATTTACAACTGCTGCCTTAATCTCTCTTCCATTATAATTATAAGTCAGCACTTTAATACCGTCGTCCCCACGCACACCACTCTTTTTAATAGACTCCATGTCTACTCTGTTGTGTCCCTGCTGCAGCCTACGGAGCACTGCCTCTGTAACACCACCGGTAACACCGAAGATCACACCACTTCCGGAGCCGATACCAAACGGTACATCGGCTGCTTCGATCTCAACTTTGTCAAATACAATTCCTGATTTGCGGATCATTCTTACGATTTCTGTTGTTGTAAGCACGTAATCAACATCCTGCTTGCCATTTGTATAAGATTCCGGACGTAAGATTTCTTCCTTCTTCGCCGTACAAGGCATAATTGATACAGATACGATCTTCTTTCCTTCATTTTTCTCAGGATCTTTATAATACTCTCTTACAACTGCTCCAAACATCTGCTGCGGTGATCTGCACGTTGAAAGATTCGGCACGAATTCCGGATATTTATTCTCACAATATTTTACCCATGCCGGACAACAGGATGTAAAGAGTGGCATCTTCTCACCGGAAGTAAATCTCTCAATAAACTCTTTGGATTCCTCCACAACTGTCAGGTCTGCGCCATAGGATGTGTCATATACTTCATCGAATCCCAGACGATGCAGTACTCCTACTAACTTACCCATTACATTTTCGCCTTTGGCATAACCAAAATTATCACCGATTGCAACACGTACAGCCGGAGCGATCTGAGCGATCACCTTTGTATTCTTGTCTGCCAAAGCTTCCCACACTTCATCAATATTGGTATGAATACTGATTGCACCGGTCGGACAGACAACACGACACTGTCCACAACCTACGCAGTCTGTTTCTGCAATCTTCTTATTAAATGCCGGTATTACCTGTGCATCAGTTCCACGATACGCGAAGTCGATTGCATTGATATTCTGTACATTATCACACATTCTGACACAGTCACCACATAGGATACATTTATTAGGATCTCTGATAATTGCGTGTGAACTTGTATCAATTGGCTGTATCTCTCTTACATTTTCAAAGCGGATCTCATGAACTCCCATACGGTGAGCCAGTTCCTGCAGATGACACTCGCCGCTCTTGATACACGTCGTACAATCTCTGCAGTGAGCAGCCAGAAGCAGTTCCAGTATCAGTTTCCGGTAACGCATCAGCCTTGGTGTATTTGTATAAATAATCATTCCGTCTCTCGGCTTTTCTGAACATGAGGCAAATGTTTTCCCTCTGTCATCTTCTACCGTGCATAATCGGCAGGCACCATAGATAGATAATTCCGAATGATAACACAAGGTAGGGATATCAATCCCGGCTTTTCTTATTACAGACAATACATTAGGTTCATCCGTGAACTCAATGGCCTGTCCGTCAATTGTCATAATTCCCATAAATCTCTATCCTCCCTACTCTGTATAAACAGCTCCAAATGGGCAGTTGTCGATACAACTTCCACACTTGATGCACTTTGAATTATCAATTGTAAATGGTGATTTTATTTTTCCTGTGATTGCATTTACCGGACAGTTCTTCGCACATTTCGAACATCCTTTGCATTTCTCCGGATCAATCTTAAACACACGAAGATTAGAACAGACTCCCGCACGACATTTCTTATCTATTATGTGCTCTTCATATTCTTTTCGGAATGCATGAATCGTACTTACAACCGGCTTTGGTGCACTCTTTCCAAGACCACATAAGGCAGTATTTTCAATCATGTCTGCCAGTTCTTCCAGTTCATCAAGGTCGCTCATTTCTCCGTTTCCGGCAACTATACGTTCCAGGATCTCCAGCATACGCTTAGTTCCTTCTCTGCACGGAACGCATTTTCCACAGCTTTCTCTCTGTGTGAAGTTCATAAAGAATCTTGCAACCTCTACCATACAGGTGTCTTCATCCATAACAACAAGTCCACCGGAACCGATCATGGCACCGATCTTTGACAGTGAGTCAAAATCCATCTTACTGTCAAGCTGGGATTCTACCAGACATCCACCGGATGGACCACCGATCTGAACTGCCTTGAACCCTTTATCGTCCTTGATGCCGCCTCCGATATCAAAGATGATTTCACGTAAACTTATTCCCATAGGCACTTCGATCAATCCGGTATTTTTTACATTTCCGGTAAGGGCAAACGCTTTCGTTCCTGGGCTTTGCGGTGTACCGATACGGCTGTACCAGTCTGCTCCGTTTTTAATGATCATCGGGATATTTGCATAAGTCTCTACGTTATTCAATACGGTTGGCTTCTCCCATAATCCCTGTTCTACTGTTCTCGGTGGTTTTACTCTCGGCATGCCTCGCTTGCCTTCGATCGAAGCTGTAAGCGCGGAACCTTCCCCACATACAAAAGCACCTGCTCCGCGATTGATATGTAATTTGAAGCTGAATCCTGTTCCAAGGATATTATCTCCCAAAAGTCCTTTCTCTTCCGCCTGAGCGATAGCGATCTGCAGTCTTCGTACTGCCAGCGGATACTCTGCACGAACGTAAATATATCCTTCCTGAGCCTGTACTGCATAAGCTGCCAGCATCATACCTTCAATCATTCGGTGAGGATCACCTTCCATAACGCTTCGATCCATAAATGCACCCGGATCTCCTTCATCACCATTGCAGACTACATAACGGATCTTTTCCGGCTGACTCGCTACCTGTGACCATTTTCTTCCCGCCGGAAATCCTGCTCCGCCTCTTCCACGAAGACCTGCATCCGTAACCGTCTTAATCACTGCTTCCGGAGTCATTTCAAACACAGCTTTTTCGAAAGACTCATATGCTCCTACCGCCATTGCATCTTCAATATGCTCTGCATCAATATGACCGCAGTTTCTCAACACCAGACGGGTCTGCTTGGCATAGAATGGAATTTCTTCCTGTGTCTGATATACATGACCATTATCTTCATACATCAATCTTGTAACCGGTTCTCCATGAAGAATCGTCTTTTCAAAAATTTCTTCGCAGTCTTCCAGTTTTACTTTCAGATACAGATAGTTATAAGGTTCAATACGAACCAGCGGACCCATCTCACAGAATCCATGGCATCCGCTCATCTTAAGTCCCACATGAGCGATTTCTTCACCGATTTTGACTGTTACATGATCCATATTGGAAGTTAGTTCTTTCAAACGGGCATATATTTTATCTGAACCACCTGCCAGACATCCTGTTCCTCCACAGACCAGAATACAACAGTTTTCTTTCTGCCGCTTTTCCTTACACTCTTCTCTCCATAACTGGAGCTGCATTCTGTTTTCTATCCTCATTCCTCTTCCTCCCGCAGCTTCTTGATCAGCTCGCTCATTTTCTCAGGTGTCATTTTCGGATGTACTTCATCATTGACCATCACGGCCGGTGCCAGTCCGCATGCACCCAAGCATGAAACCGTCTCTACTGTAAACAACTGGTCATCTGTTGTGTGTTTCTTTTTCCCAAGCCCCAGTTCCTTGTAAAGTCCTTCCAGAATCGGAATAGATTTGCGCACATGACAGGCTGTTCCATCACATACTTTTATCACATATTTTCCTTTTGCCTCAAAAGAAAAATTTTCATAAAAGCTTGCCACACTGTAAGCTTTCGCCTCGGAGATTCCCAGTTTCTCCGCAACATAAGTTAAAAGCTCCGGTGGAAGATAGCGATATTCTTCCTGAATCCCCTGTATAATCGGGATCAAAGACTTTTCTTCACATGTATACTGTGCAATAATCTCATCTGTTTTTTCGTAATAGGATATATCTAACATTGTGCCCCTCCTTTTTTGTATTTTTCACATATGTTTCATTATACATCCTATCACCTTTTGTGCATAGTGCTATCTTGATATTATTTTGTAATTTTATTTCGTCGTTTTTTTATTTTTATCTGTTTCCATACGTTGCTATCGATGCAAATTGCCAATTTTTATATCAGTATGGTCTTCGGTTTACTATTCGCGTAAAAAAAGAAGATGCCATCTGTGAAAAATAGCATCCTCTTTTCCTGAAGAAGTTCTTTATATATTTTCCCTGATTTCTTCTTAATCTCACGACTCAGCCAATAGACATCCACTTTCATCTCTACCGCCAGTTCTGACAGCGTGCCTTCTTTAAAATGATCCTCAATATAGCGATACACATTCGCCATAATCTCTGTGTCAAATTTGCGTCCGCCGGCTTCCATCTTATCCATATAATTCAACAACTGAAGAAACAAAAGTCCCATCGTGATCTGATTACTGCTTCATAATTGTGTTTATGCGCCGGAAAATGTACAAAGCGAGTATGCGGTCTGACCTGGATCAACTTCCCCTTCTTCAGAAGTTTCGCACTGTCCACAACCATTTCCTTCTTTTCTGTATAAAGCTGTGGATCGATCTCCTGTTTTCCTTCAAGGATCCTGCGTTCCTCATCTGTGATCATCGCCAGTTCCCGGATCAGTTCCTGATGCATCTATTGCCTGCCTTTCTGGTTTATCCTTTTAATGTAGCTGCAATCTCTCTCGTTAATTCCATGTACTCTTTCGCACTTCTACTGCTCTTCTTATATGCGATCACCGGTGCATTATTATCCTGCGACCACTCAATTCCACTGTCCACACGGATGTAAGTATCAAATACTTTCACATCATCTAACTCTTGCAGAGTCTCTAATGTCTGTTTGAAATAATTCTTTCTTGTATCAACCTTGGTGATCACAATTCCACCAAGCTTGAGATCCGGTGCAATTTCTTCTACACTGTCCAGGAATTCGAACATATTTCCAAGACCAAACAGTCCCCATGGAGATGCCTCTACCGGAAGGATCACATAATCGGACGCACACAGGATATTCATCACCCATCCACCAAGTGTCGGCGGTGCATCGATTAGAATATAATCATAAACCTCTGACTCACGAATCTTCTTCAATCCTTTTTTCAAAATATACTCTCTCTGCCATTTTGTAAAAAGTTCGTATTCAATCGAACTCATCAATGTAGAAGACGGAATCAGATCAAGTCCTTCGTATTTTGTATTCACGATATAATCTGTCAGATCATCCTGTCGCTTGATTGCTTCATACAAATTTTTGTCACTCTGTGCATATGCAAGCACTGTATCTTCGTCAAACAAAGAAAGGGAGAGATTCAGCTGCATATCTCCGTCGATCATCAGAACCTTTTTCCCAAGCTCTCTCAAGCCAAATCCAACATTTGAACAAGTTGTGGTCTTTCCGCTTCCTCCCTTATTATTCGTAAAACAGATTACCTTTGTCTTTGCCATTGTGTTCTCTCCTTCTTCCGAAATCATCAAATCTATCCTAATTACTGTATCCAGTAACGCCCTTTTCTAAAAATTTTTAGCATATCTATTTACGAAAGACAATGAAATCCAATCCATTTTATGTTATAGTTATTGTATCTGAGTAATCATTAGAATTTTATCATGATTACTCTCCAAATCAGCCACTTACTTAAGGGCTCAGAAAGACTGAGGTTTTCTTTTATGAATAAAAAATCCATACTGATCACCGGTTCTTCCCGCGGCATCGGGCGTGCCTGTGCGAAAGCATACGCCAAGGCCGGTTATCACGTATTTCTCAACTGTGTCCACCAGGTGGAACGCTTAGAAGAACTCGCACATGAGATTCTCTCAGACGGTGGTTCCTGTACAGCAGTTCCCGGAGATGTCAGTAACCCCGACGAAGTCCGGAAGATTTTTCAGATTATTGAAAAAGAGTGTGGTGGCGTTGATATTCTGATCAACAATGCCGGTATCGCCTGGTTCGGACTTCTGACTGACATGACTGACAATGACTGGGATAAGATTCTTGCCACGAATCTTTCTTCCGTCTTCTACTGCAGCCGCGCAGCCATTCCATACATGGTATCTAAAAAATGTGGAAAGATTCTGAATATTTCTTCTATGTGGGGAACTGTCGGTGCTTCCTGTGAAGTTGCTTATTCCGCAACAAAATCCGGAATACACGGATTGACACGAGCACTTGCCAAGGAACTTGCACCGAGTAATATTCAGGTGAATGCAATCGCCTGCGGTGTGATTGACACAGAAATGAATGGTCGCTTGAACGAAGAGGAACGCCAAGATCTTATGGATGAGATTCCTTCCGGACGTTTTGCCGTTCCTGAGGAAGTTGCCGAGCTTGCATTAAAGCTCACAGATACGCCGGCTTATATGACCGGACAGATTATTGGAATAGATGGAGGATTCATATGATAGACGTACATCACATTGAACAGATTTCACAGGATTGTTCCCTTACTGAATTCGTTGGAACAACTGTTTGGATACAATCGGACTTGTATCCCGGGAATTGACCCTTCACTTCTTGAGAAGATGAATCTGAAAAAGCCATATAAAAGTCTTGGCCTGATCAGTTCAAGGACAGGTGCAGCCGGACAGATCAATGCAGCAGACGAAGCTGTCAAGTCAACGAACACGGAGATTGTCTCTATTGAGCTTCCTCGTGATCAAAAGGCTGGGGCGGGCATGGATGTTTTATCGTGATTGGCGGAGACAATGTCTCTGACGTGCGCCGTGCGGTTGACATTGCACTTGAATATATCAGCAAATATGCCGGTGAGCTCTACATCAGCCAGGCCGGACATCTGGAGTTCACTTTCTCTGCCTGCGCAGACAAAGCACTTCATATGGCATTCAACGCCCCGATTGGAAAACCTTTTGGATTCTTCTGCGGTTCCCCTGCTGCTATTGGACTTGTCATGGCTGACCTTGCGGTGAAGTCTTCCCCGGTTGAAGTCATCAAGTATATGACCCCGGACCAGGGAACAAGCCATTCGAACGAAGTGATCGTCGCGGTAACCGGTGATGCGGATGCTGTTAAGAATGCAGTCCTCACCGCAAGAGATGTAGGGCTTCAGCTGCTTGTCTCCATGGGAAGTTACCCTGAGAGCCCGGCAACACCGTATCTACAGTAGGATATAACTTTACAGAAACACCATATAATATCACACGCAATTCCAAGAACAGTTTTTCCACTGTTCTTATAAGAAAAAACCGTAAGATGAAGCTCATTTCCTGCTTCCTCTTACGGTTTTGTTATCTATCTATTTTCTTATTCTATAACATTAGAATTCCAGACACATTTATAATCTTCCATAAATATCCTGCGGCACATATGCCTTAACCTCAATTCCTTCCGGCACATATTCTTCGGATAACAGCTGCCCCTTACTGCGGATCAGCTGAATCTTGCCCGCTTCACTGAAATCATATAAACGTTCAATATAAATCTGCTCTTTACGGATAATCTCCAACAATGCGTGTTTGAACTCTTCCAGCCCCTGCCCGGTCTTCGCAGATGTCGCAATGGAATAATCTGCCTGAAGATCTTTGTGATTAACCGGATTCTCAACCTTATCTTGCTTGTTAAACAGTGTAATGACCGGTTTTCCTTCGGCTCCAAGCTGTCTGAGTGTCTCGTAAACCACATGCATCTGTGCATCCATCTGTGGATTCGAAGCATCAACTACGTGCACGATAATATCCGCATACTTTGCTTCTTCCAGTGTGCTCTTAAATGCCTCTACCAAATGATGCGGCAGCTTGTTGATAAATCCAACCGTATCTGTCAAAAGAATTTCCTGTGTGTTATCCAGTGTCAAAGCTCTCGTTGTTGTATCCAATGTTGAGAAAAGCATCGCATCCTCCAATACTCCTGCCTGTGTCAGTGCATTCTCAATACTGCTCTTCCCTGCTGAAGTATAACCTACTAATGCTGCTACTTTCAGTCCGGACTGCTTTCTCTGTCCACGAATCAATTCTCTGTGGCGCTCTACATCTTTCAATTCTTTCTTCAGTCTGCTGATACGTTCTCTGATCAGGCGGCGGTCCATCTCCAGTTTTTTCTCTCCCGGTCCTCTTGTTCCGATTCCTCCTCCAAGTCTGGAAAGTGATTTCCCAAGTCCGGCCAGTCTTGAAGCACGGTACTTTAACTGTGCTAATTCTACCTGGATCTTACCTTCTCCTGACACTGCTCTGGCTGCAAATATATCAAGAATCAGAAGTGTTCTGTCCATGATTTTACAATCCAGTTCTGCTTCCAGATTCCCCATCTGCACACTTGTCAACTCGTCATCACAGATAATTCCTGTTCCGTGCGTCTCCCACAATAATTCCTTTAATTCCAGAATTTTTCCTTTTCCTATATAAGTTCCCGGATGGATATTTTCTCTTGGCTGGATCATACGGCCGACAACTTCTGCACCTGCTGTCTTCGCAAGCTCTCCAAGCTCATCCAGGGATCGTTCTGCCTGATCAGATCCATCCGTATCTACCGCAACAAGAATTACCCTCTCTTTTATTTCATCCATTGATATCATATTTCTTTTCCTTATCTACTTATCATGATCTGCTAATATGCAACCTGCCATGCTACTGACCGCAGTAACCTTTTTATCTTGTCTGAAGGAACTCTGCTTCCTTACTCACAGAATCATCTTCCGGGAAATCTGCCTGATACTGTTTCATCGCACTCTTTGCATTTTCCCAGTCTGCCTGTTGTTCGTAGCAGACAATCACATTATATTCCATTTCTTGAAGAAGTGCTGTATCTGCTTTCGTTTTGTCATCTCCTGTCTTGCTTTCTGCAAGTGCGATTCCAGCCTGGAAACATTCGAGTGCCTTCGCATAATCTTCCGTCTTCATTGCGCAAACTGCGGTCAGATTATAAAGTTCCTGTGTCTGCTCTGCTCCCTGATCCAATGCGGTCTGAAATGCTTCCAATGCCTTGTCATACTCTTTCTGCTCGTAATAAGTCATCCCAAGTCCCTGATATCCATCTGCCGCAACTTCTTTATTCTCATTCTTAGTTGCCTCTTCAAATGCCGTCTCTGCCGCATCATATCTTCCTTCACCAAGTGCTTCTGTCCCGTCCTTGACCACATTTCCACATCCGGATGCTAAACAAGTCACACCAGCCAACATCAAGACTGCCAGTTTTTTTCTTATCATCATCTATTTTCCTCATCTTTCATATTTTCCATTCTTCTATTGCTATAGTATACCGAACCTATAGAAAATCATCAAGCCCCATCGCCAAAGGCGATTTGAAATAACGAGATGCGTTTCTGGTAGCACATCGTGTAAACAGTAACACAATCACTTTTAACAACAAGAGCTGTGAAAATATGAATCTCTCATTTTCCACAGCTCACTTCGTTTATTACAGTTTTATATTTTCTACAGATTACTGTCTTATGTTACAATCTCTGTCACTTTTTCCTGTACTTTCGAATCTTTATATTCTTTGTTATTTCCAAGAACATCTCTGCACACATCATTCATCAGTTCTTCATTCATCTGAATCTGGTCCTTATCCTGTTGAGCAATGCATTCCTGAATTGCCTCATTCAATGAAAGCATCTTATCATCCAGCTCTGATACCATCTTTGCGCATTCCTGCAGATCCTTGCTGATATACTCCGGTGCATTCCCTTCAAATTTGTAGTAGATCTTATGTTCAAGGCTTGCCCAGAAGTCCATTGCAATGGTTCGGATCTGAATCTCAACCTTCGTGTCTACTACACTATCCGAAAGAAATATCGGCACAGAAACTAACATATGATAACTTTTATATCCACTTTCTTTGGGATTCTTAATATAATCCTTAATTGAAAGAACTTTCAAATCGCTTTGATTCCCTATCATCTCTGCTAGACGATATATGTCTGATGTAAATGAACAGATCAATCTTACTCCTGCAATATCATTCACATAGCGAACCATGTTCTCTATGGATGTCTCATATCCATACCTCTTCAGCTTTTTCACAATACTGTCCGGTGTCTTGATCCTTGTCTTAATATGTTCAATCGGATTATACTGATGTACATGCTGAAATTCATCATTAAGAATCTCCAGCTTTGTACCAACTTCTTTCAACGCTGCATTATACAGGAAAATGATTGTCTTCCAGCTGTCGACATCTTCATAACTCTTTAGCGCAGCTTCTACCTGTTGTTCACTTCTCATAGCAGTCATCCCCCGGTCTGTTTATATATATTAAGTATAACATACTCCCATTTTTCTGTCACAGAATTCACTTCTTTTTTAGAGATATTTTTAGTGTTACTGTAATAGTATCTTTCCAATCTCTGTAATCCATTTTCTGCCTACAGCTCCAGTTTCATGTCTCCCTGGCGAATCCAGCCCTTCTTTCTCATAAATTCTGAAATTCCAAGTGTGATCACTGCCGGAAGTACAAACTGGATCACAATGATCTTCACCAGAACAATCATCGGATCTTCTGTCTGGATCATCACCTGCCATGTCATCAACGGACCAACCAGCCCGGCTGTTCCCATTCCAGATCCGGTTGCATTATTCGTCATATGGAGTAACATTGTACTTACCGGTCCTAAAATTGCACTTGACAAAATGGATGGGATCCAAATCAATGGATGTCTCATAATATTCGGTAGCTGAAGCATAGAAGTACCAATTCCCTGTGCTAGAAATCCACCAATCTTATTCTCTCTGTAGCTTGCAACTGCAAATCCAATCATATTGCAGCAACATCCAACTGTAGCTGCTCCAGCTGCAAGACCTGACAGATTCAGGATTACCCCCAAAGCCGCAGAGCTGATCGGCAATGTCAGGATCATTCCCATCAAGACCGAAACTACAATTCCCATAAGGAACGGCTGCTGTTCTGTCCCCCAGTTAATCAAAGAACCCAGCCAGTTCATAAAGGAAGAAATCGGTGGTCCGACAAACAATCCAACAACTGCACCAACACCAATGCAGATCAATGGTGTCAGAATAATATCTAGTTTTGTTCTTCCTGTAACTAAAATTCCAATCTCAATTGCCACATAAGCTGCCACGAAAGCTCCCAGTGGTTCCCCCGGTCCGACTAATACAATATTCCCATCTACAAGCACCTGACCTGCCAGAATTTTCCCCGCGAATGCTCCGATCATACCGGCAACAGCTGCACAAACTGTAACAAGCTGCTGAGCCTCCAGCTTCCTTGCCACTCCGACACCAATACCTGCTCCTGTAAGTGCTGCTGCAACTTTCCCGATCAAATAAATTAAATCTCCATAATTTCCTCCAACAAACATTCCCATCTGCTGGATGATTGTTCCTATGATCAATGTTGCAAACAAGCCCTGCGCCATTCCGCTGAGTCCGTCAATAAATATTCTCTTCATCACTCTTCTAGTCCTCCTTATACAGGACGCCCCATTCCTGTCCTTCCTTCTTCCGGGTGTCCCTCTTCAACGCATTGCCTTCCTCATCACAAAGCTCCGGAATCTGATCTACGGTATCCATCCGGTAGTCTGTCAGAAGCCAGCTTACAATATTCACATTATCCTTTCGTCCAATCACCATCTCCGGCACAAGCACAGAGAGCATCTGCTCCAGGAAATCAATTTCCACCTGGTTCTCTTTCGAATAAAGCAGTACATTTTTGTAAATCGTAAGATAAACACCTTTGCACTGTTCTTCTTCAATATCCATATAAACGGACTGGAATTTCTGTTCAAATCCAAATTCATCAATCAGATGAAAGATTGCCTGTCCATAACTGTCTTCTTCCAGATAACTTCCCAGTATTTCTCTGTCTGTCTCTGTACATTCTCTAATCATAACTGCTCTCCAATCATTCTATCAATTACTATATTGCTGTTACCATTACCGTGTTACTGTTCACACGATGTGCGACCAGCAACACATCTCGCCATTTTAAATCGCCTTTGGCGATGGGGCGAGATGCATTCAAGTCAAAACACGCATCCTCCGTGTCAATCAGCGAAGTGATTGACACGGGAGTGAACAGCAACATTACCGTTCCACTATACCAAAAAGTCTCTAAAAAAGAAATGACTTTTTGTTTTTCTTATGTTAGGATACAAGAGACAGGTATTTTCAGAAGATCAGATAGTTTCTTCTGCTGCCGGAAAGGAGTCTATTATGTTTCGTTTATGGGGAAAAGAATTTAAAGACAACCGCATGCTTTGCGATACTGTTATCTGCGATGAGACAGACGACACACGTACACATAAGATCTTTCATGCACTCGACAAGATTTGCTATGAATTTGATCTGAGCAAGCCGATCTGGCTCGACTCAACAATCAATGAGTTCAAGCGCCACGCCAAAGCGCGTTTCTATCAGGACAATTTTGTCGATGAGATTGACTTTGACTATCTGGAGATTCAGATTATTGAAGAATAACACTCGGTAGCGTACAAAAGATAGATTGAAAATAGCTTCTAAAATCCGCTTCAAATTTTTTTAAAAAATTTTCAAAATTAGTGTTGACATTTTCCAATATCCGTTATATAATCTTTTTTGTTGTGAGCGATACAACAGAGCAAACAACAAAAATGTGCGATTAGCTCAGCTGGATAGAGCGTCTGACTACGGATCAGAAGGCCGGGAGTTCGAATCTTCTATCGCACGCTATAGAGACTGTAAGGAAATTTCCTTACAGTCTTTTTGTATCTTTGGAAAATCTCACTTCAAAGGATCCTCTCCGAACAGACGCCCAAAAAATTTACCAAAAATCAAGCAAAGGCGGTGCCAGATCCAAGTTCACTGTAAGCAAAACTCAAAATCTGCACCGCCTGTCCTGATATCATTTAAAATTCCATTCTAACTGTTCCAACAACACTCTATTTTGAAAATCTCTCTGCCTGCGCCTCAATCAGTGCCTTGTCATCAAAATAATTGATCTTCATAGCATCTTTTACTTCTTTCAATGTCTGCGCTGCAACAGCTTCTGCCTTCTCGCTTCCCTTTTTAAGGATCTCGTAGATTGCAGGAATGTCTTTCTGAAGTTCTTTTCTTCTGTTGCGGATTGGCTCCAGTTCTGCCTGAAGAACATTGTTCAGGAATCTCTTCACTTTCATATCTCCAAGTCCGCCTCTCTGATAATGTGCTTTCAGCTCATCCAGATTCTGATATTCTGGCAGGAATTCCGCAAAATACTCTGGTTTACAGAATGCATCCAAATATGTGAATACAGTATTTCCTTCCAGACTTCCCGGATCTTCCACACGGATATGATTCGGATCAGTAAACATGCTGAATACTTTCTTCTTAATATCTTCAGATTCCTCTGACAGATAAATACAGTTACCCAGAGACTTACTCATCTTCGCCTTACCGTCAATTCCCGGGAGACGAAGGCATGCTTCATTCTCCGGAAGAAGAATCTTCGGATCGATCAGTGTATCTCCATAAACGGAATTAAATTTGTGTACAATCTCCTTTGTCTGCTCAAGCATCGGGAGCTGATCTTCTCCTACCGGTACAACAGTAGCCTTGAATGCTGTAATATCTGCTGCCTGGCTGATCGGATATGTGAAGAATCCAACCGGGATACTTGCCTCAAAATTTCTCATCTTGATCTCATTCTTTACAGTAGGATTTCTCTGCAGTCTTGAGACTGTCACAAGATTCATGTAATAGAATGATAACTCTGTCAGTTCCGGTACCTGTGACTGGATAAACAGAGTAGACTTCTCCGGATCCAATCCACAAGCCATGTAGTCTAATGCTACTTCGATAATATTCTGACGTACCTTTTCCGGGTTATCAGCATTATCAGTCAATGCCTGTGCATCTGCGATCATAATAAAAATGTCATCAAAATCTCCTGTATTCTGTAATTCAACACGACGACGCAGGGAACCCACATAATGTCCTACGTGTAATCTTCCTGTCGGTCTGTCACCAGTAAGCATAATCTTCTTCATGCTCTAGTCCTCCTAAATCTCATGTAATACTTTATTCGTAACTGTCAGGCTAATCTGCCCACAGTAATTCACTGGCTTTTATTATAACATTTCCCCAGATGCTTTTCTATAGAAACTTCTGTATATTAGGAAAGGACTTTCCTAATATACAAAAAAGTGCCCTTGACCTCATCAGCCAAAAGCACTTCCTGTAATTCTTTTTCTAATTCTTACTTATTCTGAAATACCGGACGCTTTGAATATCCCGGAACTTTCTTCGTCTCTTCTGCATATACCCACTGATACAACAGATAAGCCATAATAAATGCTCCTGTCACATCAAGTACGGAATGCTGCTTCAAGAACATGGTCGCCATTATGATCAACGCTCCAAGCACATATGCTCCAATGCAAACAGCTTTGTGTTTCTTAAGTGCCTGACTCTTATGGATTGCAATACATGCGCACAGAGTATTAAACACATGAAGACTTGGAAATACATTCGTACAAGTATCTGTCCGATACAGCATCCGAACTGCATCTACAAAAATATTATCCCGCTCAAACACAACCGGTCGTAAATCCTGACCATTCGGAAAGACGGAACAAATAATAAGGAAAATTGTCATTCCTGCAAACGAAATCTTCGCCAGTTTGTAAAATCCATGTACATCTGTAACAAAAAAGTATAAAAATGTAGCTGCGATAAATACAAACCATAACATATACGGTACAATAAAATATTCAATAAAAGGAATCTCTTCATCTAATGCTGTCTGCACCACATGATAATTCATCGTCACATGTTTCTCAAGAAACCAAAACCACGGCATATAGATTAACGCGTATAAAAACACCCATGCATGCTTATATCTTTTCATTGTCTCTATGAACTTTGTCTTCCATTTCATATCTGACACTCCTCCGCTTTTCATCAAACCGATACAGCACTTGCTACTTCTGCGCTATTTTCATTTAACGCTCTTTTTGATAGGCTCGATTATAGCACTTTTAAAACACAATCTCAACCGACTTCA
>ENA-OUNH01000076-OUNH01000076.1-human-gut-metagenome-genome-assembly--contig:-NODE-76-length-37787-cov-7.258072_pt1 | contig 37787 bp, 37 predicted proteins | sample MGYA00242806_ERZ504814 | MGnify/ENA primary metagenome ERZ504814 (study PRJEB26092, sample SAMD00036389) | human gut metagenome | host: Homo sapiens | study: EMG produced TPA metagenomics assembly of...
TTAACGGAACTCGGAACAAAAATGCTTCCAATTGTTAATTCACTTGCTGACTTTGGTAACTACTATAAATCAATTATTGAACAGAATTAAGGACGTTAGTATTTGAAAAGCTCGAACAATTCCAGTTTGGAGAATTGAAAAAAACGGAATTTACCTATTAAGACATATAAACTGTTGACAATAAAGCTCCTATATAGTATTATTTTTAATAAACTACTATATAGGAGCTTTTGTATGGAAATGAATGGAGGATTTCTTGTCACCAAAATAAAACAGCTTGGAGACCGGATTTTCGAGAAGATTCTCAGTGAAAAGAATATTGATGCGTTTAATGGAGCCCAGGGGCGTATTCTTTATGTGCTGTGGCAGGAGGATGGTATCTCAATCAGGTCACTCTCGACTAAATGCGGATTAGCGATAACATCTCTTACTACGATGCTGGAAAGAATGGAAAATCAAGGGCTGATAAGCCGTGTTCAGTCTGAAACGGACAAAAGGAAAACACTCCTGTTTCTGACTGAGAAAGCACATGCCTTAAAGGGCGAGTACGATTCTGTATCTGATGAGATGGGCAGTATTTACTACAAAGGTTTTTCAGAGGAAGAAATTACCCGGTTTGAGGAATGCCTCGACCGCATCAGAAAGAATCTTGAGGAGTGGCAGAAGTCATGAGTATTTGTATCAAAGATCAGATTCAGAACATGAATATCGTCATTGGCTGCACAGTGGGGTGTACATATTGCTATGCCCGCAACAACGTGAAACGCTGGCATATGATTGATGACTTCGCTGATCCTGAATTCTTTCCGGGTAAGCTCAAGATGATGGAAAAGAAACGTCCGCAGAACTTTCTTCTTACCGGCATGAGCGATCTCTCCGGATGGAAGCCGGAATGGAGAGACGAGGTATTTGCAAAGATCCGTGAAAATCCACAGCATCAGTTCCTGTTCCTTACCAAGCGACCTGATTTGCTGGATTTTGATACCGATCTGGAAAACGCATGGTTTGGCGTTACGGTGACGAGGAAAGCAGAACTGTGGCGTATCGACGCCCTTCGGAAAAACGTCAGAGCAAAACATTACCATGTTACCTTTGAGCCGTTATTCGACGATCCCGGCACAGTTGACCTTTCCGGAATCAATTGGATCGTTGTCGGCACCATGACCGGAGCTCAGAGCAGGAAGATTCATACGGAGCCGGAATGGGCATGGTCTCTGGCGGACCAGGCACATAAGCTCGGCATTCCGGTGTTTATGAAGGAAGACCTTGTCCCTATCATAGGGGATGAAAATATGATTCAGGAAATGCCGGAAGAATTTAATAAAGTGTTAGAGGTACAGAAATCATGGAAGAAGTAATAAATGGAATCCTCATTCGTGAGGTGGAAACAAAGAACATCATGACTAAGTCTAGTCTGCCGGTAGGCGGTTACTCGGTCAATCCCTATGTGGGCTGTACACATGCCTGCAAGTATTGCTATGCTTCTTTTATGAAGCGCTTTACCGGGCACAAGGAGGAATGGGGCACTTTCCTTGATGTGAAGCATTGGCCGGAAATTAAAAATCCGAAGAAATATGCCGGACAGCGGGTGGTCATCGGTTCTGTGACAGATGGCTACAATCCACAGGAGGAGCAATTCGGGAATACCAGAAAACTTCTGGAGCAGCTGATCGGCAGTGACGCAGATATTCTGATCTGCACAAAGTCGGATCTTGTGGTACGGGATATTGATCTGTTGAAGAAGCTTGGACGTGTAACCGTTTCATGGTCGATCAACACACTAGATGAAAATTTCAAGAACGATATGGATTCTGCTTCGAGCATTGAGCGCCGTATCGCTGCTATGAAGCAGGTATATGAAGCAGGTATCCGTACAGTCTGTTTCGTATCCCCGGTATTCCCCGGTATCACGGATTTTGAAGCAATCTTTGAGCGGGTAAAGGATCAGTGCGATCTGTTCTGGCTCGAAAATCTCAATCTTCGAGGCGGTTTCAAAAAGACAATTATGGATTATATCGCCGGAAAATATCCTGATCTTGTACCACTTTACGACGAGATCTATAACAAGCATAACCGCAGCTACTTTGAAGAACTTGAAGTAAAAGCTGAGAAAATGGCTCAGAAGTATGATTGTGCCTTTGTGGATAATGAAATGCCATATGGCAGAGTCCCGCAGGGGCATCCGGTGATCGTAGATTATTTCTATCATGAGGAAATCCGTGGGACAGAGAATACCGGAAAAAGAAATCGCTAACTTCAAGTTTGTAGAATTCAAAAATTTAATATGAAATGTGAGATAGAGCGTATGGAAATTAACTATACGTTCTATTTTTTTGCCTTTTTTGAAAAAGTGATTAAAAAACTATTGACATTTTGTTACTGGCAAAACTGCAAAATCGATTTTGATTTCCTGACATGCTTTTCATGCCAGATGCTTTGAATTTGGCAGTGAGAATGTACTGCTCATCATCGCTGAGATAAAATTGCATCGGATTGGTGCGGTTTCTGTTTGCCATTGAGTCACGTACTTCCTAAAAATGGGTACAAAAAAACTGCTGTAAAATGTTCGTTTTTTACAACAGTCTGTTTCGTGTTTAATTCAATTTTGGGTGTAACTACCCAAGGCAAATTGTAGCAAAGACGGTAGGAAAGTGTGGGGGATTTCGCCTGTGTCATGACACAGGCAGTGCTTGCTATTCTTGATTAGTTAAAGGTTTTTAACGTTCCTGATTTTAAAATAATACCGATCAATAATATCCTGCAACGTAATGGATTTCATTTTTTCATCTACCATATTTTGAATTTCATGATAGAAGTCCCCAATAGCGAATTGAATGTTGATACCGATTCCACAATCTGGATTGGTATCTGTGTCCAGGTGAAGCAGCGGCTTATCGCCCTCTACGGCTCGGTAGATGTCATACATATTGATTTTATCTGCCGATTTTGCAAGAGCGGCATTCGCATGACCTTGTGTGTTGACAACAATGCCTGCATTTTTCAGGGTTGCCATAAGCTGTCTGACATAAGCCGGGTTTGTCTTGATACTTTCTGCAATTTTTGTGCTGGAGAGTTGTTCGTCATCTCCAAGAGCAATAAATATAAGAATATGAATAGTGTCACTAAGCTTTGTGGAATATTTCATTTGTCACCTCGAATTTTCTTCTTGCAATTTTTAAATTTACATGATAATATGATTTTAATGTTTGATGTAAATTTAATTTTAACAAGTAAAAAATAAAAGTCAAGCGAAATAAAAAGTGTGGAATCTGATATAAAAAAGGAGATAAAGTGGTGTATGCAAAAGGAAGGACAAGTCAGTTTTCTGGCAGAAAAAATCCGTTAGGCAGATGCCGTTTTGATAGGCGGTGGTTCTGGTCTTTCCAGTGCGGCGGGATATAACCATTATCATTGGCTACCCTATATGGAGGAATGTTTACAAGATTTCAAGGAGTGGTATGCACCTACAGGACAGCTATACTATGACCTGCGTGATATTGTGGCGGAAAAAGAAGTCTTTGTTTTAACAACCAATATAGATATGCAGTTTGAACGGATTTTTCAGAAAGAAAGGATTTGCGATTATCAAGGTAACAGCGGCTATGTTCAATGCAGTCAGCCTTGCCATGACCAAATTTATTCCAATGTAGAAATGATTCGCAGGATGAACGAAAATATCCGGGAGCTGCGTGTTACTTCCGAGCTTCTGCCAAGATGTAATGAGTGCGGGAGAATCATGGTTCCCTGGGTAAGGGATGATACATTTTTGGAGGGAAAAGACTGGAGGGAAGGTGTTTTATGCCTGTCTGAATCAGAAGAAATCCTCAACTCCAGAGCATATAAAAGACAAAGGCATTTATATAGCAGGAGATTTGGCAGAAACCCTGCGGGATTTAAAAGAAAACATAGTGGGAAAGGAAATGTGATGAAGATGAATGTATATCAAGAGATAAGTCAAATCATCAAAGAAGCAGATGGTATTTTGATTGGAGCCAGTAATGGTTTGTCTATCGCAGAGGGATATAATATTTTTGCAGATGACGCATGGTTTCAGGAAAATATGGGAGATTTCAGAGATAAATACGGACTGCGTTGTGTTTTACACGGATTTTCAGTGCCAATGAAGGTAGAAGAAAAGTGGGCATTTGTAAGCAGACTTGTTAAGGCAAAAGCTATGCAGGATGAGCCGAGTGAGATTATGAAAAACATCTATGCACTAGTAAAGGATAAAGAATATTTCGTAGTAACTTCCAATGCGGAGGATCATTTTGTGCCGGCAGGTTTTGAGGCAGACCGTGTTTTTGAAATGGAAGGGAAATTAACCCAGATGCGGTGCAAGAACAGATGTCATGACGAGGTCTATCCTAATCAAAAAGCAGTTCTTGCCATGACAGAAGAGGAAGTAAACGGAAGAGTACCCAAAGAGTTATTGCCGAAATGTCCAAAATGCGGTGGAGATATGGAAGTAAATTGGGGTGAGATGTCCTCGTTTACAGAAACGAAAAATTGGAAGGAAAAGGCTGCCCGCTATCAAGAATTTATTCAGAATTTACATGGAAAGAAGCTGGTAATTCTGGAATTTGGCATTGGTTGGAGAAATCAGATGATTAAAGCTCCTTTGATGCAGCTTGCAGCAGTAGAACCACAGGCAAGATATATCACATTTAACAAGGGCGAAATCTACATTCCAGAGGAAATCAAAGAAAAATCCATCAGTGTGGATGGTAATCTTACGGTAGCGTTAAAAGAAATCAGAAAGGAAATCTAAGGAAAATGACAAGAGAAGAAAAAGCAGTATATTACAAACATAATGGATTTAATTGCTGTCAGTCGGTTATCAAGGCAATGATCGATTTATCAGATTCTGATAAAGAAATACTGACGAATGCTGCATCCGGATTTGCGGTAGGTATGGGAGGTATGGAAGCAACTTGTGGTGCATTGATTGGAGCAACCATGATGGCGGGAATTGTAAAGCCAGGGAAGAAAAGTGCGATAACGGCACGGGAGATATTAAACAAATTTCAGGAATATTCAGGTGCAACCATATGTAAAGACCTAAAGGGAAAGGATACAGGTGTTGTACTCTGTGAATGTGATGATTGCATTCGCAATGCAATACGGGCTTTTGACGAGGTGTTGCCAATGGAATCAGGAAGGGAAGGACAGACTAAGTAAAGTGGTTAAAGATATTACAGTTGTGAGATAGGAGAATGAAAAAAATGAGCTGTTATGAAAATTTGGTAATGAAGACACAAATGAATTATTCCAGACACTATAGTACCTATGCATCCGGCGGTACTGCTGTAGTGTTGAGCAAACAAAAACCACTTCCTTATGAGGAACAGATTCAGGAATTTGTTCGCAGAGTGCAGGAGGCAGAGTGTATCATAGTAGGCGGAGCATCCGGTTTATCAGCGGCTGGAGGTGGTGACTTTTATTATAGTGATACCCCTTCTTTTCGTGAGCATTTTGGAAATTTGCAGATAAGTATGGATTCAAAGGTGCTTTTAGCGGCATGATGCATCGGTTTTCTACAAGAAATGAACACTGGGGATATGTGGCAACCTTTTTAAATACTACACAAAATGCCCCTATCAGAGAGCCATATCTGGATTTGGATAGAATCTTGCAGGGAAAGGACTTTCATATCTTAACGACTAATCAGGATACACAGTTTGTAAAGATTTATCCGGAAGAAAAGGTCAGTGAGATTCAGGGAGATCATCGTTTCTTCCAGTGTTCCCAGTGCTGTCAGGATGAAACATGGGATGCCGTACAACCTGTGGCAGATATGATTGCGGCTATGGGAGAGGGGACAATGGTGCCGGATGAACTGATTCCTCGCTGCCCTCATTGTGGTGCGGAAATGTTTCCGTGGGTAAGAGGATATGGGAATTTTCTGCAAGGGAAAAAATACGAAGAAGAATATGAGAAAATCTCAAAATACATTCAAAAGAACAAAGATAGAAAAATTCTCTTGATAGAACTTGGAGTAGGGCGCATGACACCGATGTTTATACAGGAACCGTTTTGGGAACTGACAAACAGCTTGAAAGATGCATATTATATCTCCGTAAATTCAGAATATCAGTTTTTGCCGGAATTCATTGAAGATAAGGGGATTGCTATTTTGGGAGATATAGGAACAGTGTTAAAAGATTTGCGGAAAGCAAAAGAGGAAAGTGCATTTGTATAGGATACTTGTTCTTGATACTCCACTTAATGGAGAAACATTAGAATATTGATTGATACAAAACTGCACTCAGGGATATTGTGGGTGCAGTTTTGCATTAAAATTATTGATTACGATACAGTTTCTGATATGTAGTAGGTAATATCTGAAATATATCTCGGAAAGCCGATGTAAATTTACTTTGGCTTTTATATCCCACAGTGGCGGCAATTTCCGAAATAGATTTATCTTCCTGCAACAGCATATTCGATGCCAACTTCATACGGTATTCTTTCATGTAAGAAGCGATGGGCATTCCATAGACTGCTTTGAAAATGGATTTCAAAGTAGTGGTGTTCATCAGGTACTGTTTTGACAACTCTTCAATAGTATAGCGGCGTTTTAGGTCGGATGTCATCAGACTGTGAATTTCTTTGATAGTTTCCACCTGTCCGGAAACATACTGGTTCAATCTTTTTGTATTTTCTAAATCCAGCATATCTAAAAACAACAGCAACTCTTGAACTTTTAATTTGAAATAAGGTAAGTACATTCTTTCTGGCAAATCATATAATTCTGAAAAAATATGTTCGATTTTCTCGCTGGCTGGCATAGCAATATGCCCCTTTTGTTCACAAAATTTTGCGTAGAGGTTATTTCCGTTGATGCCTGCTTCAGAAAGAATGTCTGGTGGTGTAGCAGTTAGCGCATCCAAATCAATGAAGACGGATACACCTTGATAATATCCTAATGCATTGGGTACTTTCCCGTTCAGAATTGCGGGCATTTGCAAAGCAGCATAATTTTGACGAACAATTATTTGTTCCAAATGACGGTGAAACACTGGAATTTTAATAAAATTGAGGTGAACAATATCCTTTCCACGGAAAATCCCGTCTTTGACAGTTAATAAAAGAAAAATCGTACGTATCCCCTTATATTTAATGGGATACGGCGTTTTTTTTTCGTTGTTACGGACTATAGTATGAATTGATAATCTGTTCGAAAACCACTGACTTCATGAAGAACAGCAGTGATCGCTTCTCGTTTATACAATGGAATGAATCCCTGTTCCTGTGGATTGATTTCTGATACAGGGCATACTTGAGGCAATAAGTAATGATCAGGCGTTGCTGTAGTTTTTTTGTGGTGTATGGTTCATCTTTGTAATAAAGTCCTTTGTCATCCTCTGAAAGTTTTGTAATATCAACAGGTGTATCATCAGAAACTGTTTTAAATCTTTTTGTGCTTAATGCCCACTCTTTTTCTTCTTTTTTAATTTTTTGCTGCTCATAAGAAGGTTTTTCCAAGAATTCAGATGCTACCTTATAGGAAGAAAGCTTACTGCATGGATCCAGTATTCTTGCATAGATTAGATCAGAAAAGATCGCATTAATATCGTATTTAAATTTATATTTTTGTTTTAATTTACGGCAGATCTTATGGATCTGCATTTTCAGATTTTGATATATGAAGATTCATAGTCAATCCATCATCCTTTATTATGCCACACATTGACAGAAAATAACATACATAAAACGAAAAATTTGATATAAAAAAAGCAGGTTTTATGCGGTCTGCAAGGTATTTTTCTATTATTCAACTGTCAAACTCCCGGATTTGTCTAGTCCATTACTGAAGTCGGACTTGTGAAGCAACTAAACTTTTTTGACTTTTTATATTTGGTATAGGATAATGATAGCAGAGTAATTTTAATAAAAAAAGGTACATGCTATTGTGAGTTTACTAGGAGGTGTTGGTGTGATACGGCAATATGACGAGTATGATATAGACGCACTGATGAAAATATGGTTAGACACGAATATTCAAGCACATAATTTTATATCGTCTGATTATTGGCGTTCAAATTATGATATGGTTAGAAAAATTCTCCCTTATGCAGAGATATATGTGTATCAAGATGACAGTGCAAAACAGATAATTGGATTTATCGGATTGAACGGTAACTATATTGAAGGTGTTTTCGTGAAAGAAACAATGCAATCAAAGGGAATCGGAAAAATGTTATTAGATTATGTTAAGAACTTCAAGACTACATTAACTTTGAGTGTATATCAAAAGAACAAGAAAGCCATCAGATTCTATCTAAGAGAAAAATTTAGTATTCAATCTGAAAATGTAGATGACAATACAGAAGAAAAAGAATTTATAATGGTGTGGAATCGTCAAATTTAGTTTGTTGAACCCTTTGAGAGAAAAAAGCCTCATGACCATGAGGAAAAATGAAAGTGAAATACGTTAGCTGATAAAGTGTATAGGCTCAAAAGGGAAAGTGCCCTTTTGGAACTTATTTTGTGTTATTCCACAAAAAATGGGAATTATAAAGATTTTATTCTTTACTACGGAGGTGTATTGTAAAAAATTATTTTGCTATACTGACAATATCAACAGAAAAGATGAATCACTCACAACTGGATGAGTGTTAGAAGGAGAAAAAGATGTTAACAGTATTATTTACTATTTGTATGATTTGGTTTGTTGGAAAATTTTTTATATTTGGCTTAAAAGCATCCTGGGGAATCATGAAATTACTTTGTCTGATTATTTTCTTTCCAGTGATATTGATTGGAATGGTAGTAGGCGGATTAATGTATATAGCTTTTCCACTATTGATCATTGGTGGGATTATCGGACTTGTAACGTCACATTCATAAAAAGTCAGAGAGGTGTTTTTAATGGGATATGATATTGAAAAAGAAAAAAGAGAAGCAATTGAAGCCGGACGCAGAGCCTTAAATAGTCTTAGTGCAGCAAAAGAGAATCTGAACAGTGCAAAAAACTGGGGTCTGGTAGATATGTTTGGTGGAGGGTTTTTCAGTACGATGCTGAAACATTCTAAAATGGATCATGCAAAGCAGAATATGGATCAGGCAAAGTATGACCTCCGTAATTTCAGCAGGGAATTAAATGATGTAAATATGGCATGTGATCTACACATCGATACCGGAGATTTTCTTTCATTTGCAGATTATTTTTTCGATGGATTTGTGGTGGACTGGATGGTCCAGGATCGAATCAATACTGCAAAAAGACAGGTAGAAGAAGCTATTCGAAGAACGGAAAGTATCGTCAATCAATTACAGCGTATGTAAAGAGAACGGCAATGAATCAGAAGTGATTCGTTGCCGTTCGTGCGATTTATGGATTATTTTAATTTTTCTTTTTCAGCATTTAGAAGTTCAAGATTGAGACCCTGTTCACTGGCCGTCTTATCTACCCAAAGATTCAGAGAGTCTATGGCTAAAGAAATTGCATCCAGTTTTTTACTGATAAAAGCAAAATCCCTCATCTCATCATCACTGATCTTGCCGTCACGAGCGATTTGGATCAGCCGACCGGTAAGAGGGTTGATTTCATTTAGACCGGCAATGGTTTCTAGGATGATATTTGACAAGTCAGTTACTTCTACTTCTGGAACATAGCGGTGGCCTATTTCACATTTGTGTGAGCAATAATAATTGCAGAGATCCGGTCTCTTATAAGCATCGGCCATTTGAATGATATCATAAGGTGTAGGCTCCTGTGTTTCGTATTCGAATTTTTCGATTTTAGAATCCGAGACAGCCTTCATTTTATCACTTGCTTCTGCCCTTGTAAGCCCTGCGGCTTCCCGGCAAAGCTGGTAAATTGTTTTGTTTTCTCTGGTAGATTGTTTACCCATGAGAATTTCCTCCCTGTATATCGCAAAACATGAGGATTATCAGGTGTTAAGTCCACATGCTGTGCGTGTGTTTTCTCTATGGATCTTATTATACTGGAAGCATCAAGAAACAACAAGAGATAACAGGAAGGATTGTGGAAAGGAGACAAGCCACGAAATAGATGCTGTAGTGAGCGTGGATGTCACTGCACACAACCTGATTGAAGTGCCTTAATATCCTCTTCCGGGGTAGTAATAGGTCCAATGCCATAATTTTCTACCAGAAAGTTCAGAATGTTAGGTGATAAGAACGCTGGAAGAGAAGGACCAAGACGGATGTTTTTGATACCCAGATGCAAAAGTGTTAACAGGATGCAGACGGCTTTCTGTTCATACCAGGAAAGAACGAAGGAAAGCGGAAGCTCATTAACAGAGCATTCAAATGCATCCGCAAGTGCGACAGCAACCTGGATCGCACCATAAGCATCGTTGCACTGGCCAATATCCATCAGTCGTGGCAGGCCACCGATTTCTCCCAGATCGAGATCATTGAAACGGAATTTTCCACATGCAAGAGTGAGGATCACACTGTCAGAAGGTGCCTGTTTTACAAATTCTGTATAATAATTTCGACCTGGCTTAGCACCATCACAGCCGGCAACCAGGAAGAAATGGCTGATATCGCCTGATTTTACAGCTTTTATTACAGTATCTGCATGGGACAGGATGGCTGCATGACCAAAACCAGTTGTTACTTTCGTACCACCGTTGATACCTGTGAGGATTTGATCTTCTTTGTAACCACCTAGTTCCAGTGCTTTTTCAATAACTGGTGTAAAATCTTTTTTCTCATCGATATGAACAGTGCCTGGGAAAGCAACCATTTCTGTTGTAAACACTCTGTCAGCATAGCTGCTTTTTGGAGGCATCAGGCAGTTGGTAGTGTAAAGGATCGGAGCGGGAAGATGATCAAATTCTTTCTGTTGATTCTGCCATGCGGTTCCGAAATTTCCTTTTAGATGAGGAAATTTCTTTAAGAATGGATAGGCATGGGCTGGGAGCATTTCACCATGAGTATAGATGTTGATTCCTTTTCCGCTTGTCTGTTCAAGTAAAAGCTGCAGATCTTTTAGATCATGACCAGTTACTACAATAAATGGCCCTTTTTCTACGGTAAGTGTAACTTCTGTCGGTTCTGGTGTTCCATAGGTTTCAGTATTTGCCTTGTCAAGAAGTGCCATACACTTCAAATTGATCTCTCCTACTTTGAGAACTGTAGAAAGCAGTGTTTCTGTGTTCTCTTCATAACCGATCTTAAATAATGCTTCGCAGAAGAACAGATTCACTTCATCATCTTCATGACCCAGAACAGCTGCATGATAGGCGTATGCAGCCATTCCGCGAATGCCAAAGAGAATGAGAGACTTCAGAGATCGGGTATCTTCATCTGCATTCCATAGTTGCTGCATATCGTATTCGTCTGTTTTACCACACGGAGACTGACATTTGCTGCAATCAGGAGCCAGCCTTTCTTTCTCTGCTCTGACTTTTTGTATCATGCTTTCAATTGAAGCATTATCAAAATTGACATTTGTAACTGTAGTAAACAGTCCTTCAATTATGACTTGACTAGTTTTTTTGGAAACAGCTGTTGTGCTGTCAACAGCTCTTGCCAGACCGATCAACGCACCTGTCAGTTCATCCTGTAATTTTGCTGTATCTGCCGTTTTTCCACAGACACCAGAATTTCCTGTACATCCACTGCATCCGATCGTTTGTTCACACTGAAAACAAAACATATTCTTATCCATTACTATATTCTCCTTTTACTCTAAGATTTTTTTATCATGTCCATCTTCTGTCAATAGTATACAACTTGGGTTTCTGTAAAAAATATAGTATAATAATTGCAACATGTATGTTTGATTTCCAACAGGAGGGATCATTTTGAAAAAATATTTGCCTATTTTAAAAAACAGTCCTTTTTTTAAAGGCCTTACGGATAATGAGATACTATCGATATTACATTGCGTAAATGCAACGACAATTTACAGAAAACGGGGTTCTTATATTTTCAGAGCTGGGGACTCCACCGAAGTTATGGGACTTGTGGTGTCGGGTTGCGTTCTTGTTATGCAGGAAGATCTGTGGGGACACCGGAATATTCTGTCAAAATGTCATGCTGGTGATTTTTTTGGCGAGCCATATGCAGCAAGTCCGGGAGCTGTTTTGAATGTCAGCGTGGCAGCAGATGAGGATTGTGAAATCATTTTTTTAAATGTTCAGAGACTTTTGGTTTCCTGTCCAACTGCATGCGAACATCATCAGAAGTTGATCCGTAACCTGGTCAGTGTCTTGGCCAATAAGATATTGATTCTAAACGACAAGATCACACATGTTGGTAAGCGAACGACCAGAGATAAACTGTTGTCTTATTTGTCAGCAGAATCTATCAGACAGTCATCGTTGTCTTTTGACATTCCTTTTGATCGACAGCAATTGGCAGATTATCTTTGTATTGATCGTGCAGCAATGTCTACGGAGATATCAAAATTACAAAAAGATGGTTTTATAAAAACGAATCGAAAGCATTTTGAGTTGATCGTTAGTGTTTTTAAATAACAAAAAGAAACTTATGGAGGAATATGATAATGTCAAAAGATGAATATTTGATTACAGATGCGCCCCTTAAAGCGCTGACTGTTTTTGCAATGCCCATGATCCTCGGCAGCTTCTTTCAACAAGTGTATAATATGGCTGATTCGATCATAGTCGGTCAGTTTGTAGGCTCTTCTGCACTTGCAGCTGTTGGTGCCTGTGCTGCCCTCACAAATGTATTTATTTGTGTAGCATTGGGTGCGGGTGTAGGTGCGGGTGTGCTTGTCAGCCGCTATTTTGGAGCTAGAGATTATGGCAAAATGAAAACGATCGTGTCAACATCATTGATCAGTTTTCTGATCTTAAGTATATTTTTGGGTGTCTTTTGGTTTTTGTTTTTCTCATTTGATGATGAGTGTATTACAAACACCTGCTGATATACTGAATGAAGCGGTATTGTATCTAAGAGTTTATTTTGTGGGATTTCCATTTTTGTTTATGTATAATATTCTTTCAACGATGTTTACTTCAATCGGTGAATCGAAAATACCGTTGGCTCTTTTAATATTCTCATCGATGTTAAATATATTGATGGACCTTTGGATGGTAGCTGGACTTGGACTCGGTGTGTTCGGTGCAGCCCTCGCAACTCTCATTGCACAGGGGATTTCCGCAGTGTTGTCACTTTTGATCTTCTTGTGCCGGATGCGTCGATATGAAAGTCGCTTTGACTGGTTTGACAGACAGGAGTTACATTCTATGCTTCAAATTGCTGTACCGTCAGTTCTTCAGCAGTCCACAGTGTCAATTGGTATGATGATCGTACAGGCAGTTGTGAATCCATTCGGTACACAGGCACTTGCAGGATATTCAGCAACGATGAGAGTAGAAAATGTTTTTTCATTGATATTTGTATCCATTGGTAATGCAGTTTCGCCGTATGTTTCTCAGAATCTTGGTGCAAAGAAGATCGAACGTATCAAAAAGGGATACCATGCTGCATTGGTGTTAGATATATGTTTCGCAATCCTTGCTTTCATAATCATCGAATCCTTGCATACCCAGATTTCTTCACTGTTTCTTGGGAAAGATGGAACTGCTTTAGCATATCAGGTGTCTGGAAATTATATGAGATGGCTCGGTTATTTCTTCACCTTCATGGGAATCAAGATGGCAACAGATGGAGTACTTCGCGGTCTTGGAATCATGCGGCCATTTCTTGTTGCTAATATGGTAAATCTTGCGATCCGCTTGTCAGTTGCTTTGATTTTTGCACCGCGTTTTGGCATTGCGTTTGTCTGGCTCGCTGTACCAGCTGGCTGGTTTGCCAATTTTCTGATCTCCTATGGGGCACTCAGAAAATCATGGCAAAGTGATAATTGTAATTGCGTAATCAATACGAATGAGTTATTATAATAACAGATAGGTTTTTAAACCAGCAGCGAAAGCTTCTGAAGCCATACGAAGAAGGTTCAACGGACCTTTCTGCCGACAGACGGCAGGAAAACGGGATATTCATCATTTATCAGAATTCTGAAAATCGCGATTATATCATAAGATACAAAAACGACGCAGACAGTAAAATCGCATACTTTTAAAATGAATGGGCAGTCCCTCAGGCAGGGACTGTCTATTTTTCTGTTGAATTAAAGTAGCTGCAATAAAAATTGTAACTATTGATCCAGATTATTATACGAGAATATCGTACAAGGAGAGAATTTATGTTAGGAATCATCATTGACAGCATCAGTACTTTTATGTACAGTAAATTGCTAGTAATACTGTTGATCGGAGCGGGAATCTATTTTACGATCCGTACAAAACTGCCACAGATGAGATTATTTAAAGATGCCTGCAAAGCCGTTGTAGAAAAGCCAGAAGATGAAAATGGAGTATCATCGTTTCAGGCATTAATGGTATCTACCGCATCACGAGTTGGAACAGGAAATATCATTGGAGTATCGTCCGCTATCTGCATTGGAGGATTTGGCTCTGTATTCTGGATGTGGATCATTGCGATCATCGGAAGTGCATCCGCACTGATCGAAAGTACGCTGGCACAGATTTATAAGAGAAAAGGAAAAGATGGAGAATGTTACGGAGGACCGGCATATTACATTGAAGCAGCACTTCACTGCAGACCATTAGCGATCATATTCTGTATTTCCATGATCGCAACGTATGCATTTGGATTTAATATGCTCGCATCTTATAATTTACAATCTACATTTTCAGGATTCTCATTTTATGATGTAAAATGGACGCCATGGATCATCGGAGGAATTCTTGCAGTGATCACAGGATGGTGTCTCTTAGGCGGGGGATCAAGAATTGTAAAAGTAACATCTACATTAGTGCCAGCTATGGGGGTTGCATATATTCTGATCTCTGTGATCGTTATGATCATCAACCGTGCATATCTGCCAGTTGTATTTTCAAAGATCATCAGCGAAGCATTTGATTTCAAAGCAATTTTTGGTGCATTTGCAGGATCAGCTATGATGCAGGGAATCAGAAGAGGTCTGTACTCCAATGAAGCAGGTATTGGATCAGCACCAAATGCTTCTGCATCCGCACAGGTAAGTCATCCAATCAAACAGGGCTTAGTACAGATGTTATCCGTATTCATTGATACCCTGCTTTTATGCACAGCAACAGCCATGATGTGTTTGTCATCAGGAATCGCCCCTGTGCAAGAATTACAGGGGGCACCATGGGTACAGGCAGCACTGCATGAATCCTTAGGAAACTTCGGACCACTCTTTATCACAGTAGCGATGGTATTGTTTGCATTTACAACACTTCTTGGGAATTGTTTTTATTGTGATAACTTGTTAAATTATATCCACAAAGGACAGCCATCAAAGACATTCATGAAAGGATTTCGTATAGTATCTGCACTGGTTGTGTTCATTGGTGCAGGAATGGAAGTTTCTATGCTTTGGAATATTTCAGATGTTTTGATGGGAGTTATGGCACTGATCAATATTCCAGTGATCTTGATTTTGTCAAATACAGCACTGAAAGCATTGGAGGATTATGAAAAGCAGAAGAAAAATGGAGAGAATCCAGTGTTTAAGACTGGGAATATTGGATTGGAATACGAGACGGATTATTGGAGCTAGATTTATATTTTTACTTTTGATACTGACATTATCATGGTATAATTAAAGAAAGATTCTAGGCAAAACAGACGAAAGTCTGTGACGCAAAGCTAAAGGGCCTGTAAAATGGCAGCCAGTTGTAGAAAATGATAGGCACTGTCTGTTTGGCAGTGCTGTTTTATTTCATAAGGATGAGATATAAAAATGAGGTTATAAGATGAAAAAAGAAAAATTTTTACTGTTGTATTGATATTTTCTATGTTAATGGCAACTTTGGCAGGATGTGATAAGGCAGATAAAGTGTCTGACACAACAAAAAAACCTGTTATAAAAATTGGAAGTGACAATTATCCGCCTTATAATTTCCTGAATGAGGATGGTATCCCGACAGGTATAGATGTTGAACTGGCAACGGAAGCATTTAGAAGGATGGGGTATAAGACGGAGATTGTTCAGATCAATTGGGAAAAGAAAAAAGAGCTGGTAGAAAGTGGAAAAATTGATTGTATCATGGGATGTTTTTCAATGGAAGGACGACTTAACGATTATCGTTGGGCCGGACCATACATAGCAAGCCGTCAGGTGGTTACTGTAAATGAGAACAGTGACATTCATAAACTGAGTGATCTGAAAGGAAAGAATCTTGCAGTCCAGTCTACAACCAAACCGGAAGGTATCTTTCTGAAGCGGACAGATAAGAGAATTCCAAAACTTGGCAATCTGATCAGTCTTGGACACAGGGAATTGATCTATACATTTCTGGCAAAAGGGTATGTGGATGCTGTGGCTGTGCATGAGGAATCCATCATCCAGTATATGAAAGATTATGATACAAGCTTCCGCATTCTGAAGGAACCATTGATGGTCGTCGGGATAGGAGCTGCTTTTGCAAAGAATGATGACAGAGGGATCTGCGAGCAGATGAACCAGAAGCTGGAAGAAATGCACAAGGATGGTACCTCCCTGAAGATTATAAAAAAAATATATGGATGATCCAGAGAAATATTTGGAGGTGGATGATCTTGGATATTAATGGAAGAGAAAAAGCAAAACGATTCTGGATAGTTGCTAGTTTGCTTGGCATCTGTATGTTTGTCACTGCAATTTTTTGTTTTTTCATACGGAAAAAACGAAGCTGAGAAAAGAATGGTGGAGATTGTAAACTATGTCAAAGTACAGTGCTCAACCTATACTCATTATAATGAATCTTCAGAATCAAAAAGTCTCCTTCGTGCGATCGAAAGTGCCAGACAGATGAGTACAAATATTGATATGGAAGTAAAGAATAGAAAGCAGTTAGACCGAAAGTTTCTGAAAGAGAATCTGCAGTCACTCTGGGTGGATGGTATTCTTGTATTGGATGAAGAAGGAAAGAAAGTCTGTGAATACAGTATGGATGAAGGTTTGATGGATGAGATGATTGATTATCTGCAAAAAGATATCATTATGGATTACACAGGATATAAAGAAAGATCTTATTCAGAACGGATTGTCAGAGGAGATGGATCACGTATCGATATCGCAGCCTGCGCCAGAAAAGATGCCCCAGGGATCGTTGCAGTTTACTATTACACATCTCCGAGATTTATCAGAAATTATACTTTAACGATCCAGAGTCTTTTAAAGGGGTACAATACTGAGAAAGACGGGACAATCATCGTTGCAGACAAAGGGAAGATTATTGCCAGTAACGATGAGAAATTATTGGCACAGGATGTCGCAGACAATGAGATTATTCAGAAAATGAAGAAGCATACAGATAGTCGGCATATCTTTCATCTGAAGAATAAAGGAACTGGATGCTATGGTATCATGCTGAAACAAAGGGATTATTATATCTACATGTATTTACCAGATAAAGAGGTATTCAGTAATCTGCCACTCAGTGTAACAGGTGTTGTATTCCTTTATCTTATCATTCTTAGTTTTTCATGGTCCTGGATATATATAACCAATCTGGCACATCAGAAACAGGAACAGGAAAAAGATGAAAAATATAAAGCAGAACTTCTGAAATCGGCAAAAAAAGCAGAGGCAGCGAACGAGGCGAAAACTGAGTTTCTCCAGAGGATGAGTCATGATATCCGGACACCGATCAATGGAATATGCGGTATGATCGATGTGGCGGAGCATTATGCAGATGATATGGAAAAACAGACAGAATGCAGGGCAAAGATCAAAGAAACATCTCATCTGTTACTGGAATTGATCAATGAAGTTTTGGATATGAGTAAGCTGGAATCGGACGAAGTAGTTCTGGAAGAAATTCCATTTAATCTAAGCAATATTTCCAAGGAAATCTTTGTTGTGATCGAACAGATAGCTGCAGAAGAAAATATTCGGATCGTGTGGGAGAAAGAGGAAATCACACACTGGAATCTGATCGGGAGTCCAGGATATGTAAAAAGGATCATGATGAATATTTTGTCAAATGCGGTAAAATATAATAAAGAAAACGGATATATCTACATCAGCTACCAGGAATTTACATCGGAGCAGGAGGGAAGAGTGACGATTGAATTTATCTGCCGAGATACAGGAATTGGTATGACAAAGGATTTCCAGAAACGCCTTTTTGAACCGTTTGCACAGGAGCATACTGGAAGCCGTACAAAATTTTCCGGAACAGGGCTTGGAATGCCGATCACGAAAAAACTGATCGAAAAAATGGGAGGAACGATCACGTTTGAAAGTAAGAAGGGAGAAGGCACAACCTTTGTGATCAGGATTCCATTTAAAATAGATCAGGATGCTGATCAACGTGAAGAACAGGAAGCTATATCAGAAAAATCTATAAAAGATCTGAAGATCCTTCTGGTGGAAGATAATGAGCTGAATATGGAAATCGCAGAATTTGTGATTCAGAATGAAGGTGCATCTGTGACGAAGGCATGGAATGGCCAAGAAGCTGTTGAGATATTCAAAAAAAGCAGACCAGATGAATTTGATGTCATTCTGATGGATATCATGATGCCGATCAAGAATGGTTATGAAGCAGCAAAGATGATCCGTGCACTGGACAGAGATGATGCAAAAACGGTTCCGATCATAGCAATGACGGCAAATGCGTTCACCGAGGATAGATTAAAGTCAAAAGAATCGGGAATGAATGAACATATCGCGAAACCTATAGATGCAAAATTATTAGTAAAAGTGATCAGTGAATTCGTGGAAAATAAAGAGGAGGATTCATAATGAAAAAGAGAAAATGGAATAGAGTTCTTTCTATATTTTTGGTGATGGTGACAGTCATATCACTTATGTCAGGATGTGATAGGAAGAGCGCGAAAAAATGAAGAGAAAGATACGATCACTGTATATTTATGGAGCACAAATCTATATGAAAAATATGCCCCATACATTCAGAAACAGCTTCCAGATATTAATATTGAATTTGTAGTGGGCAACAATGATCTGGATTTCTATCGGTTTCTTAAGGAAAATGGCGGATTGCCGGATATCATAACTTGCTGTCGTTTTTCACTACATGATGCAAATCCTCTGAAAGACAGCCTGATGGATCTTTCCACAACCAATGAAGCAGGTGCTGTCTATAATACATACCTCAACAATTTTATGAATCAGGATGGCAGTGTAAACTGGCTTCCAGTGTGTGCGGATGCACATGGGTTTGTAGTTAACAAAGACCTTTTTAAAAAGTATCATATTCCTCTGCCAACAGATTACAAAAGTTTTGTTTCTGCCTGTCAGGCATTCAAAAAAGTGGGGATCCGTGGATTCACGGCAGATTATTTTATGATTATACTTGCATGGAAACACTGCAGGGACTATCTGCATCAGAGCTGTCTACAGCGGCTGGACGTAAATGGCGTACTGTCTATAGTGACCCTGATAATACAAAGAGAGAGGGTTTGGACAGTAAAGTCTGGCCGGAGGCTTTTGAACGTATGGAGCAATTCATTCAGGATACAGGGTTGAACAAAGATGATCTGAATATGGATTATGATAATGTGATGGAGATGTATAAAAGTGGTAAGCTTGCTATGTACTTTGGCAGTTCTTCTGGTGTAAAAATATTTCAGGATCAGGGCATTGATACAACATTTCTTCCATTCTTTCAACAAAACGGCGAAAAATGGCTGATGACGACACCATATTTTCAGGTGGCGCTGAACCGTAACCTGACAAAGGATGAAACACGCCGGCAGAAAGCAATGAAAGTGTTGAATGTAATGCTGTCAGAGGATGCACAGAATCGGATCGTTTATGATGGTCAGGATATATTAAGCTATAGTCAGGATGTAGATACACATCTCACAGAATATCTCAAAGATGTCAGACCTGTGATCGAAGAAAATCATATGTATATTCGAATCGCATCCAATGACTTTTTCAACGTATCCCAAGATGTAGTCTCTAAGATGATTTCAGGAAAATACGATGCCAAACAGGCTTACCAGTCATTTAATACAAAGCTTCTGAAGAAGAAATCTGATTCTGAGAAGATCGTGCTCGATTCAAAGAAAGCTTATTCCAATCATTTTCATACCAGCGGGGGGAATGAAGCGTATTCTGTTATGGCACATACTTTGCGTGGCGTCTACGGTACGGATGTGCTGATCGCAACAGGAAACAGCTTTACAGGAAGTGTACGGAAGGCAGGATATCGGAAAAAATGGCTGGCAATATGATCATGCCAAATGATCTTTCAGCTTACAAACGGAAGATGAGTGGGGCTGAGCTGAAAAAGACAGTCAGAAATTTTGTAGAAGGCTATCAGGGAGGTTTCAATCCATTTAACCGTGGCTCTCTGCCTGTGGTCAGTGGTATTTCTGTAGAGATCAAGGAAACGGATGATGGTTATACATTAAGTAAAGTTACAAAGAATGGAAAATCAGTTCAGGATAAGGATACCTTTACTGTAACCTGTCTTGCGACACCACAACATATGGAATCGTATCCAGCGGGTAAAAACATTGTATTTGATGGAGAGGTGAAAGATACCTGGACAAAATGTGTTTTGAAGGGTGATGCCGTTCTCGCAAAGCCTGAAGACTATATGACTCTGAGGTGAGAAGAATGGATGTTAAGAATCATAATATGAACAAAGAGAAACCTATCATGAGAAAACGACTCAAGGTCATTGCTTTTCTTGCGTTCTTTTTTGGAATCGTTATGGCTGTTTCTCAATATTTTGAGTTTGTATCGAAAACTGTCTATGAGGAAAGCGTTTCTCATCTGACCGAAGTTTTCCATCAGTCGGATAATATGTTAGGTGAACTGACACATAAGAATCTGATGTATCTTCATATGTGGAGTGAGTATCTGCAGGATGCTCCAAGTGAAAGCAAAATTCGTGATTATATAGATAAAGCGCAGAAAGATGCGGGATTTTTATATTTTTATTTTCTATCAGCTGACGGTAACTATAAGATGACAACAGGTGAAACAGGGTATCTTGGATTACAGGAAAATATTGAAGATGAGATTCAAAAAGGCAATGATATCATAACCAATGCAGCAGTTCCCGGAAAATCCCAGATGCTTGTTTTTGCCAGCCCGAAGGCTCATGGAAGTTATCAGGGATTTAAATATGATGCAATTGCTATTGCCTATGAAAACGCTGATATAGTAAATGTACTCGATATCTCTGCGTTTAATGGAAAAGCAAAGAGTTATGTTCTTCATCCAGATGGTCGTGTTGTGATCGATCATTCTTTGGAGTCATGGGGAAATGTGTATAACTTTTTTGGCATTCTGAGAGAACATACAGATATCTCCGAAAAAGAGATCCTTAAAATTTCGAAGAAATTTAAAGAGGGACATACAGGTGCGATGTTACTAAATCTGGATGGAAAGGATTACTATCTTGTTTATGAAAAATCAGATATTCAGGACTGGGTATTTCTGGGACTTGTCCAGGCAGATATCGTCAATGCCAGTATGAACAGTTTGCAACTTAGTACGATGCTTCTTGTGGGGGCAGTAGTGCTTTGTATTACGGCCATTCTTATTGGATTTATTTTACGAAAAAACAGTGTAAGATTGAAGAAAAAAGACACAGAGATCTTGTACAGGGATGAGATGTTTCAAAAGTTGTCAATGAATGTGGATGACGTATTCTTAATGTTGGATGCAAAAACGTATCAGGCAGATTATGTTAGTCCGAATGTGGAAAAACTGTTGGGAATTACCATAGAACAGATCCGGGAAGATATTTGTGTTTTAGGAGAACTGCATTTCGAGGATATGAAAGATTCGAAGAAGGATTATCTAAAGGAGATTCAGGTTCATGAACAGCAGGAATGGGATTTTGAGTATGTTCATCAGAAAACAGGAGAACGACGCTGGTTTCATAGTGTTGCAATGGGTAGTGAGGTAAATGGGAATAAGAAATATATACTGGTTATGTCGGATCGTACTGCTGACAAGAAAATGAATCAGGCACTTTCTGATGCAGTCCATGCTGCGGAGAATGCCAATCAGGCAAAGAGCACTTTCCTTTCCAACATGTCTCACGATATCCGGACACCAATGAACGCTATCATTGGGTTTACGACATTGGCTGTGAGCAACATTGATAACAAGAAAATGGTCAGAGATTATCTTGGTAAGATCCTTTCGTCCAGCAATCATCTGTTATCACTTATCAATGATATACTGGATATGAGTCGTATTGAGAGTGGCAAGATCCATCTGGAAGAGACAGAGGTTAGTTTGTCGGATGTACTTCATGATCTGAAGACGATCATCAGTGGACAGATTCATGCGAAGCAGCTGGAACTTTATATGGATGCCATGGATGTTACGAATGAGGATGTGTATTGCGATAAGACACGGCTAAACCAGATACTGCTGAATCTTTTGTCCAATGCGATCAAGTTTACTCCTGCAGGCGGAATGATTTCTGTTCGGTTGAAACAATATCCGGGAACACAGCGAGAGCGTCAGTTATATGAAATCCGGGTAAAGGATAACGGAATCGGTATGAGTGAGGATTTTGTACAGAAACTTTTTTCTCCTTTTGAGCGGGAGAGAAGTTCTACAGTCAGCAGGACTCAAGGTACAGGACTGGGCATGGCCATTACCAAGAATATCGTGGATATGATGGGCGGAAATATTGAGATCCAGACAGAACAGGGCAAAGGTACGGAATTTATTGTACGACTGCCGTTGCGGATCCAGTCTAAGCATCATCGTGTAGAGAAGATCGCAGCGTTGGAAGGTCTTAAGGCATTGGTGATAGATGATGATTTTAATACCTGTGACAGCGTGACAAAGATGCTTGCAAAAGTTGGAATGCGTTCGGAATGGACACTTTCTGGTAAGGAGGCGGTTCTCCGTGCAAGGCAGTCTATAGAGCTGGGTGACGCATTCCATGCCTATATCATCGATTGGCGCTTGCCAGATATGAATGGTATTGAAGTTACCCGACAGATCCGTAGTCTTGGTGATGATACACCGATCATTATCCTGACTGCTTACGACTGGTCAGAGATCGAAGCGGAAGCAAGAGCAGCAGGAGTCAATGCATTTTGTGCGAAACCTATATTCATGTCAGACATCAGAGATACTTTGATGACAGCGATCGGTCAGAAGCAGGATAGGACGGATGATGATATTCTTCCGGCAGTAAGTTTAGATTTCAGAGGCAGAAGTATTCTGCTTGTAGAAGATAATGAATTAAACAGTGAGATTGCGATGGCGATTCTTAATGAATATGGATTCCAGGTTGATACAGCAGAAGATGGAGCAGAGGCAGTGGAGAAGATCAGAAATTCAGCACCAGGCGATTATGAGCTTGTACTTATGGATATTCAGATGCCTGTAATGAATGGATATGAGGCTGCAAAGCAGATCCGTGCATTGGATGATCCAGCACTGGCAGAAATTACGATCCTTGCTATGACTGCCAATGCTTTTGATGAAGATAGAAAGAAAGCACTGGAATGTGGTATGGATGGATTTTTATCCAAACCAATTGTTATTGAGGAATTGATCCATACGTTACAAATCAATTTGAAATAAATGAAAGGAAGCGATATCTTTTTTATTCACAAAAATTTCGAAATCTCTTAAGAAAATCTTTGACAAAATGTAACAATGGAGAATCGAAACGTGATATAATAAAAAACAAGTGTCTATAGAACTCACATGACACAACATAAGACAAGTTTACGAAACATAAGAAGATGAGGAGGGCATAAAGATGCCTGGTATTATTTTAGAAGGAGGAACATTTCGTCCGATCTTTAGTGCAGGAGTGATGGATGCACTGTTGGATGAAGATATCATGTTTCCTTATATGATCGGAGTATCTGCGGGAATCTGTGATGGTTTTCTTATATATCCAAACAAAAGGAAAGAAATTTAAAGATCCTGATGAACCACAGGAATGATAAAAGATACATGGGAGCGAGGAATCTACTGAAAGAGAGAAGTCTTTTTGGACTGGATTTCGTATATGACACGATCCCAAACAAACTGTATCCATTTGACTGGAAGACATTCAATGAATACAAGGGAACGATCAAGGTCGGTGTAACAAATGCATGGACAGGGAAAGCAGAATACAAAGATGGAATGAAACTGGATAAGAAGTGTACGATGCTTCGAGCAACTTGTGCGATCCCGTTTGCATTTCCAACGATCAAAGTAGATGGAAAGCCTTATTATGATGGTGGAATTGCAGATCCGATTCCGATCAGACGATCAATAGAAGATGGGAATGATAAGAATCTGATCGTACTGACAAGGCCAGAAGGGTATAGAAAAGAATTAAGCAAGAGCAACAAAGCTGCGGCAAAACTTCTCAAGAGAAAATATCCACATTTGCCGGAACTGCTGTTAAATCGTCATATAAGATATAATAAAACAGTTAGATATTGTGAGCAGTTAGAGAGGGAAGGAAAGGCAGTGATCCTAAGACCAGAGTATACGATCGATAGTTTAGAGAAAGACATTGATGTATTAAAACAAACGTATGATATGGGATACCGTGTTACAAAAGAGAATATAAACCGAATTAAAGAATTATTTTAGACGACTCTTTATGCCTGTTCCACTGGACGGAAGAAGCTCGATAAGATATACTTTATAAGATTAAGACAAAGGAGGGATCGGGCGATGGCAAGAATTGAAGAATCAAGACGAACTTATATAGAAGAACTTGCGACCAATCCAAGAGTCAACCTGATGGTTTTATCGGAACGAATCGATATTGTGTTTCATGAAGACGAAAGTGAAGTATCTCTGGCAGAGAAGATAGCAGAGAAATTTTATGATATGCCACAATTGATCACTAAGTTATTACAGCAGGAAGCAATCGAATTCTTGCTACAATGCTGGGATATGGAAGGTGAGAGTCTGATTGCTGAGATGTACGCAAGAGAGATTGAGCAGTTACATTTTCTTGGATTTCTCTCATATGAAGACGATACGATCTTATTGAATATGGAAGCAAAGGATAATTTTTTCTTCTCTCTGAAAAGCCGCAGAGTTCAGGAAGAGTTAGAAGAGGGTACCAGACTTGAGAATATTCTCTTTGGAATGTTGTTTTTATATGGTATTTTAGATATTTATGAGTGTTGCCAGATGATCCAGGAAGAGATGTTCCCAGAGCTGACTTATGATGAGTTGGAAGAATTTATATTACTCCGTATTGTATTCTGGCAGTCAGGAATCTTATTAAGAAATCAGATGAATTCAAGACTGTTACTGGCAAGCCGTGAGGTAGAAAACCGCAACGAAGTATTTATTCAGTGGAGCCTTAGGGAAGATTTATCATGGAAACGTTACAGTGAAGATGAATATAAGAATCTGGCACTAGGCAATGGAATTGGAGGCTGGGATGGAATCCCAGAATTATATGATTTTGTGATGAAGAATATCGAGAATGATCAGTATAAGGTTATGATGATCGTAAAATCACTGGTTGTTAAGATTCAAAATGGATTGACGTATGAAGAGATTACATCTGCGTATGTGAATCTTCTGGATGAAGAAGATAAAGAACATCAAAGGATCCTTTGTGAATTGATCCGTACGCTTTATAAAACTGTACCATTATATAGTCTCAAGGGACATACGAGAACAGAAGTGGAAGAAGAAAGCCAAGAAGCAAGATTTCATGTGATTCAGGGTGGTAAAGAGTAAGGAGGAAGCGAATGAGACAGTCAACTGTATTAGTAGTAGATGACGAGAAAGAGATTGCTGACTTTATTGAATTATATTTAAAGAATGAAAATTATAATGTACATAAATTTTACAATGGAAAGGATGCCTTGGCGTGTGTAGAACATGAGAATATTGATCTGGCGATCCTTGATGTGATGCTGCCAGATATTGATGGATTTGAGATTTTAAAACAGATCCGTTTAACACACAATTTCCCTGTGATCATGCTGACAGCGAAAGTATCTTCCATGGATAAGATCAATGGATTGACATTGGGAGCTGATGATTATATTGAGAAACCATTTGAGCCGTTGGAATTGATGGCAAGAGTGAAGGCACAGCTTCGAAGATTTACAAGATACAACGATGGAAGCGGTATGAATCAGGAAGATACACTGGAGATCGCAGGTCTTATCTTAAATCGTGCAACACACCAGTGTACTTATGGAGAAGAAGAAATTACATTGACACCGCTAGAATTTTCAATTTTATGGATTCTGACACAGAACCGCGGGAAGGTTATAAGCTCAGAGAATCTTTTTGAGCAGGTATGGAAAGAAAAGTATTTTAAGAACAACAATAATACAGTTATGGTACATATCAGACATCTCCGTGAGAAGCTGGGAGAGGTCATGGGACACAAAGAATTGATCAAGACAGTCTGGGGAGTTGGATACAAAGTTGAGGAGTAAATACAGAAGTTTAAAGATAAGGATCATACTACAGACATTGGGAATCAGTTTGATCGTTGCATGTATCGGATATTTTGTACTTGATATATTTGTAGATGGTGTATTTCAGGATCCATTTGCCAAAACGGTCGTTTATATATTTGAACGGATTGGGATGGATGAGCTGGAAGCGATCCGTGTATATCGTCTGATCTTTGTACAAAATAAAACAATGATCATTGGTGCTGGATTTTTTGTGCTGCTTTTGTTAAGCTTTTATCTGGGTATGTCAAAATTCACGACATACCTAAGACAGGTTGAAGGTGGGATCCAGATGATCTTAAATGAATCCAAAGACCGCATATTGCTCCCACCAGAGTTGAATCCTTTGGAGAATAAATTAAATGAGATCAAAGGAACGTTGAAAGAACAGAGGCGGATTGCAGAAGAAAGTGAGCAGAGAAAGAATGATATCATCGTCTATCTTGCTCATGATCTGAAGACACCGTTGACGTCGATCATTGCATATTTATCATTGTTAAATGAATCGCCGGATATGTCGGAAGAACAAAGAGCTAAGTATATAGGAATTTCTCTTGAGAAAGCGAAACGTCTTGGAGAACTGATCAATGAGTTCTTTGAAATTACAAGGTATAATCTTCAGAATATTACCTTGGACAAAAAGGAATTTTATCTTTATGTTCTGCTTGAACAGGTGATGGATTCTTTTGCTGCGGTATTTAAGCAGAAAGGATTAGAGTGGAAGATAGAGGTAGATGATAAAATATTAATTTATGGTGATCCGGACAGGCTTGCCAGGGTTTTTGAGAATCTGTTAAGGAATGCAGTATCGTATTGTTATCCGAATTCTCTCATCGAGGTTTATGGAATGATCGATGGAGATAACGCAGAGATTTTAGTCAGGAATCAGGGAAAGACTATACCAGAACATCAATTAAATAACCTGTTTGAGAAATTTTACAGATTAGATGAAGCAAGATCTTCTGAAACTGGCGGGGCAGGTCTTGGACTTGCGATCGCGAAGGAGATCATAGAGCTTCATGATGGAACTATCAAAGCAAAAAGCCAGAATGAGTATACGACATTCATAATACGGCTGCCAAGAAAGAAGGAGGAACAATGAAAAAAGTATATGTCATTGGACATCGCAATCCAGATACAGATTCCATCTGTTCTGCGATCGCATACGCAAACTTAAAGAATCAAGTGGAAGGAAATGGATACGAAGCATATCGTGCCGGTAATATCAACGGCGAAACAAGATATGTATTGGATACATTTGGAATTAAAGATCCAAAATATGTTAGTGATGTAAGACCAAGATTAAAAGACGTAAATTTAAATCTAGTTAAAGGTGCAAAAGCGACAGATTCCCTGAAATCTGCACGTGAAATGATGCAGACAGAGAAGATCGTGTCTCTTCCAGTATTAGATGGAAAGAAAATGACCGGTCTGGTATCCATCAGTGATGTGTTGAAAGCAGACATGGATGTTTATGACAATGAAATCCTTGCCAAAGCAAAAACACCATATAAAAATGTTGTAGAAACATTAGATGGAACACTTCAGGCAGGAGATATCGAAGGATATATCACAGAAGGTAAGTTAACAGTATCTGCCGCAAGTGTTGATACAATGGAAGAATTTGTAACAGCTAAAGATACAGTGATCGTTGCAAACCGTGAAGATGCACAGATTGGTGCGATCCAGACAGGAGTACAGTGTGTTGTAGTATGCATGGGTACAGAAGTTACTGATAAAGTATTAGAACTTGCAAAGGAAAAGAACTGCAGAATCATCACAACACCATATGATACATTTACAGCAAGCCGTTTGATCTGCCAGGCAATGCCAGTATCTTATATCATGGCAACAGATACGATCGTATCTTTCAATGAAACAGATTTTGTAGATGATGTCAAAGAAGAGATGACAAAGAAACGTTTCCGTTACTTCCCTGTATTGAATGCAGATAACGAATTTGTAGGATTTATTTCCAGACGTCGTATCTTAGAATTCAACAAGAAACAGGTAATCTTAGTTGACCATAATGAGGTATCACAGGCAGTCGAAGGATTAGAAGAATGTGAGATCATGGAGATCATCGACCACCACAGAATCGGAAGTGTGGAAACTGTATCACCAGTTTACTTCAGAAATCAGCCAGTTGGATGTACAGGAACGATCGTTGCTCAGATGTACCGTGAACAGGGAATCGAGATTACAAAAGAGATGGCAGGATTAATGTGTTCAGCAATTCTTTCTGATACATTAATGTTCCGTTCTCCAACATGTACACCAGTGGACGAACAGATCGCGAGAGAATTAGCACAGATCGCAGGAATTGATGTAGAAGAACATGCCAAAGCAATGTTCCGTGCAGGAAGTGATTTAAGTGGTAAGACTCCAAACGAGATCTTCTACATGGATTATAAGAAATTCAATGCCGATACAATTGATTTTGGTGTTGGACAGATCACATCCATGGATCAGGGAGAATTAGATGATATCAAAGCATCAATCCTTGAATATATGGATTCTGTGAAAGAAGAACAGGGACTTGATTACGTATTCTTTATGCTAACAAACATCTTAGAGGAAACAACACATCTGCTGATCTGCGGACCAGAAGCTGAGGGAGTGATCGAACGCGGATTTGGTGTAACACCAGAAGATAAAGTTGCAATTCTTCCTGGAGTTATGTCACGTAAGAAACAGATGATCCCTAATCTGTTGAATGCGTTTCAGCAGTAATTTGACATAGTCGTTCAAATGTATATGAGAAAAAATAAATAAGAATAAGAGCCATCCGCCAGAGAATTTATGCTCGCCGGATGGCTCTTCTGTTATTAGTGCTTCTAAAAGAAGTATTGAAAATATGAAATAAGTGGAGTATACTAATAATAAATAAAATATGTGGAATAAACTGTAAAAAATACTTGCTAATATTTGTAAATTAATGTAAACTATAAACATCAATAATCTAGATTAAAGTCAAAGAAGTTCTATATAATTGTAATTCGATTCAGAGAAATTCTATGAATATGCAGTTCTGCAGATAAGATAACCAAATGATAGTTTACAAACAAGGAGTCAGGAATGGGAGAAAAGGATAAGATTGAAAAGTTATTGGAAGATTATCCAGATGTATTTGCAGATATTATCAATGTATTAGTTTATCAAGGAGAAGAAGTAGTTAAACCAGAGGAACTACGGACAACAAATATACGGTCACAATATAAAGCATCAGATGATGTGCTTCATGAAGAAGAGAGAGATACTTTGAAAGAATGGAATAATAAAAAAGGTTTCAAGGTATTATTTGGAATTGAAAATCAGACAATCAAAGATAAAAAGATGCCACTACGTGTAATTGCATACGATGGAGCAAGTTATCGTTCTCAGATGTTAAAGAAAGGTGCAAAAGAATTTTGTAAAGTAATAACACTGATCTTACATTTTGGAGATAATCAATGGAAAGATGATAAAGAACTAAGAGAAGTTATCAATCAAGAAAGTGTGAATGAGGAGCTGTTTCAAAATTATAAATTGAATGTATTTGACATAGCATATCTGACAGAAGAACAAATAAAAATGTTTCAAAGTGACTTTGGAATTATTGCGGATTATTTTGTAAAACGAAGAAAAGGTTATAAAACAATTGAAAATCATAAACCAATCAAACATGTGGATGAAATGTTAAAATTTATGAGGATTTTTGCAGAAGACGAAAGATTTTTGCAATTGGATGTAAAGAAAAATGAGGAAGGAGAAGTTACTATGTGTACAATATTAGATACAGCAATTAATAAAGGAATTGAGCAAGGAATAAGTCAAGGAATAAGTCAAGGAATAACACAAGGTATAGCGCAGGGAAAAATTATAGGGGAAATTGCTACATTACAGTTAGTAAAAATTTTATTAGCTAATAATAAAATTCAAGATATAGATAAGATATACAATGATATACAGTATAGAAATAAATTAATGGAAGAGTATAAAATCTATGAGAGGATATAAAAAAGACCGCTCAATAAAATGAGCGGTTACTTTTCTGAAAAGAGAGGATTAAAAAATATATATATGAAAAACTATGTCTTAAGTATACCAAAATCCCCGAGGCATTCAATATACAAAGTATGAACAATTCTAAAGAATTTATAAACAGTTCTAAACAAAATAGGTTTCGACGTTGTTGTACTTTTGACACTTACATCATATGATAATATTTAGCATAAAGACCGCCAGAAGCAATTAGTTCTTCATGTGTTCCTCGTTCTTTGATCGTTTGTCCATCGATAACAAGAATTTCATCTGCATTCTGGATCGTTGATAAACGATGGGCGATCGTGATCGTTGTTCGATTTTCAGACAAGGCGTCCAGACTCTTCTGGATATGCTGCTCGCTTTCATTATCTAATGCGCTGGTAGCTTCATCTAAGATTAAGATTGGCGGGTTCTTTAAGAAGACTCTTGCAATAGAGATTCTTTGCTTCTGACCACCGGATAATCTTGTACCACGTTCTCCAACGAAAGTATCATAGCCATTAGGTAATGTCATAATAAAATCGTGGATATTGGCTTTCTTAGCAGCTTCGACAATTTCATCAAAGGTTGCATCAGGGTTTCCGTAAGCAATATTTTCTTTGACACTGCCGCCAAATAGATAAACATCCTGTTGAACAATACCGATGGAGCTTCTAAGACTCTCTAATTTTATATCCTTGATATTCTGACCACCGATCGTAATCAAACCATCTGTAATATCATAAAATCGAGGCAGCAGAGAACAGATCGTTGTTTTTCCACCACCGGAAGGTCCAACGAGTGCAATGGATTTTCCTGATTTGATCGTGAAATCAATGTGATTTAATACAATCTCATTATCCTCGTAACTAAATGAGACATCATGATAACAGATATCCCCATCAGGATGTTTCATATTAACGGCATCAACAGAATCTGTGATCTCAGGTTCAATATCAATAACAGACTGATAACGGATAAAACCAGACATACCTTTCTGGATCATTTCTGTTAATTCTACAAGAATCTGAATCGGGCTGATAAAGATTCCAATATACAATGCATACATAGCAAGGTCAGCAGCACTCATCTGGCCAAGAGCGATAAAATAACCACCAGCAAGTAAAGTGACAAGATACATCATTCCTTGGAAAAATGTATTTCCACTCTGAAAACTTCCCATAGCACGATAATTATCACGCTTGGAATCTAAAAATGCCTCATTTCCAACACGAAATTTCTCACGTTCAATATCTTCATTTGCAAAAGACTGCACAATACGGATTCCAGCAAGGGAGTCTTGCAAAGAAGCATTGACATCACCAATCTTCCTGCGGTTATCAAGGAAGGTAGCCTGCATCTTACGGTTTTGCTTTGCACTGAAGAAGATCATCAGTAAAACGATCGCAAGAAGAATAATCGCTAATTTCCACTGAATGATAAACAGGAAAATAAAAGATCCAACGATCTTTACAAGAGAGATAAATAAATTCTCAGGGCCGTGATGGGCAGCTTCGGAAATATCAAACAGATCAGAAACAAGACGGCTCATCATTTGTCCGGTGTTATGCTGATCATAATAGGAAAAAGAAAGATTTTCATAATGGTCAAACAGTTTACGGCGCATATCACGTTCCATCTGAGCTCCCATGATATGTCCCTGACAGCTGACATAATATTTACAGAATGCCTGAAAAATATAGCAGATAAATAAAATTCCCCCGATGATCGGAAGAGTCTTAAGGATCATAGAAGCATCCTTAAGAAATAAAGTCTTTGTAAGTGAACGAAGGATCTGTGGATAAGCAAGATCAACCAGACTGATAAATGCTGCACAGATCAGATCAAAAATGAAGACTTTTTTGTAGGGTTTATAATATTGGATGAATTTTTGAAAAGTACTCATTGGTGATAACTCCTTTAAAGAAAAATTTGATTGTATACAAACAACCAGAGACTATCATACACCAATTTTTGAAAAATAAAAAGACCGCTCAATAAAATGAGCGGTTACTTTTCTGAAAAGAGAGGATTAAAAAATATATATGAAAAACTATGTCTTAAGTATACCAAAATCCTCGAAGCATTCAATATACAAAGTATGAACAATTCTAAAGAAAGTATAAACAGTTCTAAAGAAATTGAATATATTCAAACAAAACTTGTTTAAATGAAGTATAAATGATAAAATAATAATAGATAAAATATTATCTATTATTATTAAAAATATGAGATTTTGGATAAAATATTATCTATAAAATGAGGAGAAATAAATGGAACAATTAGTATGGGAAACAGCAGAAGAATTAGATCAGAAACTTGCACAAAGAGTACGAAAGATCAGAAAACGGCGTTCTATTTCTCAGATGAAATTAGCTTCTATGAGTGGTGTAAGTTATGGTTCGATCAAAAGGTTTGAGACAACAGGACAGATTTCATTAATTTCATTAACTAAGATAGCAATGGCATTAGATATTGCAGATGAACTTCGAAATATTTTTACACAAGTGCCATATCGGAATATTCAGGAGGTTATCAATGAGCGAAACTAAAACGTTACAAGTTATGTATGATGAAAAGCTTGTGGGAACACTGGCTATGGCATCAGGGCATAAAGTTGCATTCCAGTATAGTGAGGAATGGTTAGAAGATGGTTTTTCAATCAGCCCATTTTCATTACCTTTAAAAAATCAAGTGTTTGTTCCGCAAAAGGATTATTTTGATGGCCTTTTCGGAGTATTTGCGGACAGTTTGCCAGATAACTGGGGAAGATTATTATTGAATCGATTATTGCGTGCACATAAACAGAATCCAGATAGATTAACTGTTTTGGACCGCTTAGAGATTGTTGGAAAGTCAGGAATGGGAGCAATTACCTATCATCCTGAGCGGACATTGGAACAAACAAATGGAAATACAAACCTGGATGAACTGGCAGAACAATGTCAGAAAATTCTCAATACAGAATATTCAGATAAACTAGATGAATTATATCGCCTTGGAGGAACCAGTGGTGGTGCAAGACCGAAGATCATGACGACAATCGATGAGGAAGAATGGATCATAAAATTTCCAGCTCATGTAGATGGAAAAAATGCAGGGAAAATGGAATATGATTATTCATGTTGTGCGAAAAAAAGTGGGATTACAATGAGTGAAACAAGACTTTTTCCATCAGAACAGTGTGATGGTTATTTTGGAACGAAACGCTTTGATAGAAGAATAGACCAAACAGGAAAAAAAAGAATTCATATGTTAACTGCTGCAGCTCTTTTGGAATTGGACTTCGAGCAGCCAAGTCTTGATTATCATAGTTTAATGAAATTGACAAAGATATTAACAAGAGATAATACGGAGGATATTGAAAATATGTTTCGTAGAATGTGTTTTAACGTTTTTGCACATAATCGAGATGATCATTCAAAGAATTTCACATATTTATATGATGAAGAGAAAGATAGTTGGCGACTAAGCCCAGCATATGATCTAACTTATAGCAGCACATATTATGGAGAACATACCACGACAGTTGACGGGAATGGACGTAATCCTGGAAGAAAGGAAATTTTAACAGTTGGAATTACGTCAGGGATGAAAAAAGAGGTATGTGTGGATATTATGGATCAGATAGAGAAATGTGTAAGAGATATGTTAGGAGAATATTTATGAAATAAAAAGACCGCTCGATATAATGAGCGGTTACTTTTCTGAAAAGAGAGGATTAAAAAATATATATGAAAAACTATGTCTTAAGTATAGCAAAATCCTCGAAGCATTCAATATACAAAGTATGAACAATTCTAAAGAAAGTATAAACAGTTCTAAAGAAATTATTGTAAATGCCAGTTGATCTTAGATATCCATATAATAATTTCTAGTTATCTCATCAGCAATTTTCTCAATATTACCATGCTTGACAGCATAATCAAGAATGCTATATCGTTTGCGAACAGTATTTCCTTCTAAGATGCTTCGATAAAACAAATCATTGTCAATCCCCGCTTCCTGAGGATTTATAGGTGCATTTACATCTCTTAATAGTTGTGTAGTGTATTTTGCAGAGGGAGCCATTTTGAAAACAGATTCAGGAAGAGTGTCTTTCATCTTATCAAAGATTTTGGTAATGATCGGTGTGGCGATTCCAACTTTAATGCTGTGAAGCTCTGGATTTTTGCCAGTTGCAATTACTGCCATTTCCCAGTAGTGACTCAGCATATGTTCTGCACCAGATGCAGGTCTTGAAACTCCGATCAATCCCATGGCAACACCAGTTAAGATCAGAGCCTCAATCAGATAAAAGATGGCATCTTCGTCACGTTTGGCGAGATCAAAGCGGGTATCAACGACTTTATTGATTGCTTTTTGTACAAGCTTTACGATCGTCTCACAATAATATTCGCCGGTGATTTCATGAGAAAGTTTCCAATCGGCCAGAGCTGTAAGTTTTCCGATAATATCTCCATATCCAGCTAGGATCATTTTCATAGGAGCATTTTTCATAATATCGGTATCACCAATGATCGCATATGGAAGTGTTGCAGTGTAAGAAATTTTTCTTCCGCTATTCATTAAAGGAGCACCAGATGAAGCATATCCATCCATGGATGGAGCTGTGCAGACGATAGTGTATGGAATTTTTGTTCTTGATGACATATACTTCGCCATGTCATTTAAAGTTCCAGAGCCAACAGATATGATCATTCCAGTATCAGCAGGAAGTCCCATAAACATTTCACCGACAGCCTTTTCGTCAGGAATTAAAATATTTTCATCGCGCTCGATCATTGTAGAGGATACATCAAAATGATTTCCTTTTAATGTATGGTAAACTTTTTCACCAGCGGCTTTCCAAGTGTTATTATCACTTAAGATGTAGATTTTTTTACGTTTAAAGTCTTCAAGAATAGAAGGAAGCTCTGAAATTACATTACTTCCCATGACAATCTTACGAATATCCAGATGGTGTGTCTTTCCACAACTGCAGTCAAAGCTTATGTTTGCCATTTCATTTATGTTCATATTTAAAATCTCATTCATAATAAAATCCTTTCATAAATAAATCAATAATTTCGTATGACCAGCGGTTATAATATTTTCTGTTTACAGCTTATATATTACCACTTGTAATATAAATGTCAACAAAAACTTGACAAATGAATTACAAATGGTAATATAAAAGTATGACCAACGGTAATATTAAAACGATAAGTAGAAGATTACTTGTCACAAAAAGTAACAAATGGTAAGATTATCACATAATACATTGAAACATGAAGGGAAAGAACGATATGGCAAGAAAAACAGAACTTCTTTATATGAAATTATGTCATCAGTTAATGATTGACTATCAAAATAAGCCATACTATTCTCCACTTCCAGGTGAGCGTGAATTATGTGAGATCTATAAAGTAAGCCGTCCTACTGTAAGGAAAGCGTTGGAAGTATTGGAGAGTGAAGGCTGCATTGTAAGATTTGCGGGGAAAGGTGCATTTTTATAGGAAATAAACAAGAAGAAAGCGAAGATGAGAATCCGGTTTCTACAAATATAGCATTTTATAATCAGGTAAGGCTTCGAGGAGATTATACAAGAAGTAAAGTTCTGTCACAGAAGGTAGAAACAGCAGATCAAGAAGTTGCAGAAGCACTTCAGATCAGGCAGGGAGACAGGGTGTTTTATCTGGAAAGACTGCGATATATCAACGAAGAATTATGGTCTATTTCTGATGCATATATTACGTATGAAAAATGTCCAGAGTTAATGGAGTATGATTTTACAGAGAGATCTTTGCATAATACATTATCTAATTATGGGCATGTACCATCGAAAGCAAAGAGACATTTGACGATTCGTAAGGCAGACGATTATGAATCTTTTAATCTTGGATTAGAAAAAGATGCACCAGTGTGCGTGGCAAAAACAGTCACGATGGATATGACAGGGAAACCGTTGGAGTATTCCGTGAGCAGAAGCGATGCATATCGTATGTCGATCGAACTTGTGCAGCAAAATAAGATCAAGGCAGACGAAACTGCAGCTTATACCAATATCATGTAATTTAATATTTCCAATTCTTTTTTGTAGTGGCAAGGCGGTCACGGGTATCAAAGGAAGAAGATATGATAGATAGAATAGATAAGATTAAAACATTTGTATTAGATATGGATGGAACGATTTATCTTGGAAATGAATTATTTCCATTTACAAAAAGTTTTTAAAAGAATGTAGAAGATCAACACAGAAATATATTTTTTTACTAAACAACTCATCTAAAGATCAGCAGACTTATATTGATAAATTGGAAAAAATGGAGATTGAGATCAAACCGGAACAGATGATGATCTCCAATCATGTTGCAATCAAATATTTGAAAGAATATTACGAAGGGAAAAGACTTTATATTGTGGGAACTCCTTTGTTAAAACATGAATTTGAAACAGCAGGTTTTGTTTTAACGGAAGAAGATCCAGATATTGTATTGCTTGGATTTGATACAACTCTCAATTATGAAAAGTTAAAAAAGGCATGCCAGTATATTCGAAATGGATGCATTTATTTTGGAATGAATGAAGATTTAAACTGTCCAATGGAAGGTGGTACATTTATTCCAGATTGTGGTTCTATGGCAAGATTGATCGAGGCATCAACCGGAAGATTTCCAGAATTCTTTGGAAAACCATCAAAATATACATTAGATTATATTATTAAGGAAACTGGATGTAAGCCAGAAGAGATAGCAATCGTTGGAGATCGTTTATATACTGATATCGCAGTGGCAGATGGAAGTGAGGTTACATCAATCTTGGTATTAAGTGGAGAAAGCAGCCGTGAGGATGTAGAAAAAGTGATATTAAACCAGACTATATTGTGAAAGATTTAAGTGAGATCATAAGATGATCCAGATATAGATTCACTATAGTAAAATTCTACAAATATTTTAACATATATGGTATAATCGTATCAGAATATACAGATTTAGAAAGAGAAGAATATATGTTAAATCAACGTCAAATAGAAATATTATTAGAACTCTGTAATCACACAGAAGAATATTTAACAGCTTCATATTTTGCAGATAAGTTAAATGTCAGTTTAAGAACAGTACAAGGAGATATGAAAGCGATCAAAACAGAATTGGAAGAAGAATCATGTGCACATATTGAGTCAAAAGCATCAAAGGGAAGCTGCATTGTAGTGGAAGATGCAGATGAATTCTCAGCTTTTGTCAATTCATTGTATCAAGAATACACAACGGTTTCGTTGAATTATCCAACAAGCAGGATTAGTAAGATTTTGCTGTTGTTATTGAGCAGACATCGTGCCGTGACTCTTTCAGAGATGGAAGAGAAGTATTTGTTCTAAGTCAACATTATTAAATGATCTCAAGAAAGTGGAA
>ENA-OUNH01000077-OUNH01000077.1-human-gut-metagenome-genome-assembly--contig:-NODE-77-length-36821-cov-3.530604_pt1 | contig 36821 bp, 36 predicted proteins | sample MGYA00242806_ERZ504814 | MGnify/ENA primary metagenome ERZ504814 (study PRJEB26092, sample SAMD00036389) | human gut metagenome | host: Homo sapiens | study: EMG produced TPA metagenomics assembly of...
CCTTCTGCCAAAGCGGCGTCCAGCTGGGCGGGATGTTCAGCGGCTGCCCGCTGAACAACCTCATCCCTGAATGGAACGATCTGGTCTATCAGGGCAAGTGGGATCTGGCCGTACACCGCCTGATTGCCACAAACCGCTACCCGGAGTTTACCAGCCGGGTCTGCCCCGCCCTGTGCGAGGCCGCCTGCACCTGCGGCAATGTCACGGGTGATCCCGTGACTGTCAAGGAAAACGAGCGTGCCATCGTGGAATACGGCTATGAGAGCGGCGCTATCCACGCGGTTCCGCCCCCGGCACGCACCGGCAAGACGGTGGCTGTCATCGGCGCGGGGCCTGCGGGGCTTTCGGTGGCGGACCTGCTCAACAAGCGCGGCCACAAGGTGACGATCTATGAGCGCGAGGACCGCGCCGGCGGCCTTTTGATGTACGGCATCCCCAACATGAAGCTGGAGAAGTGGGTCATCGACCGCCGGGTAAAAATTTTGCAGGATGAGGGCATCGAGTTTATCTTTAATGCCGATGTTGGCAGCACCGTCAGCGCCGAGGAGCTGAAGGCCCGCTATGATGCGGTCGTGCTTTGCTGCGGTGCCAAACAGGCCCGCGACATCAATGTCCCCGGCCGTGATGCGCAGGGCATCTACTTTGCGGTGGATTACCTGACAAGCGTGACCCGCAGCCTGCTGGATTCCGGCTTTGCGGACGGCCGCGCGGTTTCTGCCGCCGGCAAGCGGGTGCTGGTCATCGGCGGCGGCGACACCGGCAACGACTGCGTGGGCACGGCCATTCGCCAAGGCTGCGAGAGCGTCATGCAGTTAGAAATGATGCCTTGCCCGCCCGCCGCCCGTGCCCCCGGCAATGACTGGCCGGAGTGGCCGCGTGTGCTGAAAACCGACTACGGTCAGCAGGAGGCCATCGCCCTGTTTGGCAATGACCCCCGCGTCTACCAGACCACGGTCAAGGAGTTCTACAAGAACGAGGCCGGGCAGGTCTGCGGTGCGCTGATCGCCAGGCTGAAGAGCGAGGTCGTAGACGGCCGCCGCCAGATGGTCCCCACCGGCGAGGAATATACGGTGGACTGTGATCTGGTACTGATTGCGGCTGGCTTTACCGGCTGTGAGCCGTATGTGGCGGACGCCTTCGGCGTAGAGCTGACGGCACGCGGCACGGTGGCCGATGTGAAGTACGCCACCGCTGACCCGAAGGTGTTTGCCTGCGGCGATATGCGCCGCGGCCAGAGCCTTGTCGTCTGGGCCCTGCGCGAGGGCCGCGACACCGCCGCCGTGGTGGATGAAAAGCTGATGGGATATACGAACCTGTGATAGCGCTTGGCATGTAGGCTTTACAGGAGCTGCCCCTTTATCCGTACCTTGTAGGGCGGGGTGCCCTCACCCCGCTGCGGCGGCCTGAGGGCACCTCGCCCTACATCCCTGCCCCGCGGGGCGTCACGGACGCCGCCCCCTGCAACATGGCACAAAAAGGCACCTGCCGATTCCCCGGCACGGTGCCTTTTTATATCGTATTACCGCTCACATTTCCAGAAATAGCAGCTAAAGGGCTCCAGCCTGCTGCCGCCGCCGAAGTCGTGGTCGGCCCCGGTGATCAGGTCTACCGCGCGGCCGCAGCCGGCGTCAAAGTGGGCGTCAAACGGGCTGCTGTCCGCATTGATGGCCACCAGCACACGCTCGCCGTCAACGCGGCGCTCAAAGATAAGCTGCTTGGGCTGCACCAGCACATTGCGGTAGCTGCCCCAACACAGTGCCTTGCTGGCTGTACGGGCATGGGCCAGCGCGGCGATCCATGCGGTCAGGCCGTTCTCCTCCGGCTTTTCGATGGCCGGGCGCAGCGTCGGATCGCCGTTTTTCTTGTCGCCCTCCATGCCCCACTCACTGCCATAGTAGACCGCCGGCACGCCGGGCATGCCGAACAGCAGCCCATAGAGGGGCGCAAGGCAGCTCTTGTCGGTCAGGATCGTAGCAATGCGCGTTACATCGTGGTTATCTACAAAGCTCAGCAGGTGCTTACCCGTGTACAGGCACCACTGCTCCGCGCCGAACTGGCGGTTCAGACTGTAGCTGATCTCGTGCATGTTGCCGGTGTTGAAGCTGGAATACAGCCCCTTATAGCACTCATAGTTCGTCACGCTGTGGCAGGCGTGGTCGTTCATCCAGCGGTTGTAATCGCCGTGCAGCGTCTCACCCACCAGCACAAACTCCGGCTTGATGCTGTTTGCCAATCCACGCAGCTCCGCCAAAAAGCCGAGATCGAGACAGTAGGCCACATCCAGACGCAGACCGTCAATGTCATAGTCGCGCACCCAGCCGCGCACGGCATCGAACAGGTAGTTTTTGACCTCAGGGTTCTGCAGATTCAGCTTGACCAGCTCGTTGCAGCCCTCCCACGCCTCATACCAGAAGCCGTCATTGTAATTCGTGTTGCCGTCAAAGCTGATATGGAACCAGTCCTTGTAGGGGCTGTCCCAGCGCTTTTCCTGCACATCGCGGAACGCCCAGAAGCCGCGCCCCACATGGTTGAAAACACCGTCAAGCAGAACCCGGATGCCCGCCGCATGCAGCGCCGCACAGACCTGCTTGAGGTCATCATTGGTGCCAAGACGGCAGTCTACCCTGTTGTAGTCGCGGGTATCGTAGCCGTGGGCGTCACTCTCAAACAGCGGGTTGAACAGCACGCAGGTTGCTCCCAGCCGCTTGACATGCTCCACCCAATCCAGCACACGCAGCAGGCGATGCTCCCCGGCCTGAGTCTGGTCACCGCTGTTCTGCAGCGGCGCACCGCAAAGACCCAGCGGATAAATCTGATAAACTACCGCTTCCTCGTACCACATGTTTTTCTCCTTCCAAAATCAAAACTTCTTTTTCAGTCTTGGCTTGAACACCAGATGGTAATATCGCGTCAGCGCAGCCAGCGCCCGGTCGCACAGCCAGAAGGACAGGTTGCCCGCGGCCAAAAGCGCCGCCAGCATGGCCGTTCCATCGGCCAGCAGCTCGTCCAACACAGCAGGCCCCAGCAGCGCGAACAGCAGCAAATACACCAGCACCGTAGCCGCATTGAACACCACAAATTTTATAACCAAACGCAGTACCGTATTTTTTAGTGCATTGAGCTTTACACGCAGCACAGGGTAATACCCCATGACCAGCACATAGAAAAACGCCAGCTCGGTCTCCGGCACAAACAACACAGCCAAAATCGACACCGTTGCGTAGAGAGTCAGCGCATAGCGCGGGCCGTAGTCCTCCAGCACCGGAATAAGCAGAAAAGCCGCGAGCATCGGCGCAGCGTAGGTGCCGATCTGTAAGGCGCTGCCGATGAGCAGAAGCACCACCGACAACGCCCCCAGCATACCGCAGAGCGCGATCTTCTGGCTTTCCGTTTTGCGCATGGTGTTTTCTCCCTCCCGCCTTAGCCTTTCACGCGATTCTTGTACATTATACCCCGTTTTGTTCCACATTGCAAGGATTTGCTGTCTATTTTGTACAATTTTACATAGGCGTGCCCCTTTTCCTACCAGAATAAAGCCTCTGGCGGGTGTTATGCCGGGCCTTTCGTCAGGCGCGCCGCCTGTGTTACCCGGCTGGTTGTTCCTCTGGCTGGCTTACCTCATCCTTGACGGCCTGCATCTGTGCGACCGTACAGAAGGTATAGCCCTCCTCCCGGAACCATTGTATGATGTCCGGCAGGGCCTTCACGGTCTGGCTGGTGGCCTTGGTATCGTGCAGCAGCACCACGCAGAGGTCGTGCCCCTCGGCATCGCGGCGGATATTGCGCAGGATCTGCGCCGCATCGGGGTGGCTGGCGGTGGCATCCTCCGCGCAGACATTCCAGTCGATCCAGTGGTAGCCCTTCTGCTCGGCCTGCGCCTTGAGGGTTTTCATAATGCCGCGCCCGCCGTAGCGGTGGCTGACCGTGTTTGTGCTGCCGCCGGGAAAGCGCAGCCAGTCAATGCCGCCGACATCAACATAGGGCTCCAGCGCCTGCCGCAGCGCCTTGATGTCCTGCCAGAAAGCATCGGTGCTTGCGTAAATTTTCGAGTACTGATGTGTCGCGCTGTGCAGCGCAATTTGGTGCCCCGCCGCCGCAATGTCTGCCACCAGCGGCAGATAGCGCTCGTTGGCGTCCTGCGCACAGACAAAAAAGGTGGCCGGGACCTGCTCCCGATCGAGGATCTCCAGAATCGGCACGGTATTTTTGCTCGGTCCGTCATCAAAGGTCAGGCAGACCATTTTGGGCAGCGCCGTCTCCCCGGTGGCAGCCGACACGGCAAAACAGTCGTTGGGGGTGTCGGTATCGGTATATTCACAGTGGTACAGCCGATGAATAATGCCGAGCAGCAGCGTCAGCAGCACCGCCGCAGCCAGCGCGGACAGCAGCCGCCCGCCTCGTTCCTCCCGGTTTGCATTGCGCCGCATTACAAGCCCCTCCCCTGTTATGGTCTGGTACAAGGTATGCGGGCACGGCGGGAAATAGACATAGGCAGCGGTGTATGGTATAATAGAGAAAACGCTGTGGGAGGCCTGCCGCATGAAGCTGAAAATTACCAAATCCGACAAGAAGGCGCTGCTGGCGGCGCTGGCCGTCTGCGGGATCGGCATACTGTTTTCCATCCTTATTGTGCTGGGGATGGATATTTACCGCAAGCATACCTACACCAGCGTGATTTTGCCGGACGCCTATCGCATTACCGACATGAAAGCGACGGCGCACACCTCCTACTCTGTCAATGGGAGCAACACCGATTACGTCTACATCATCACGGTCAAATATGAGATCGACGGCACCAGCTACACGGACACACTGCAAATTTTGCAGGGCACCCATTTCGCCACCGAGCTGCACGCGCGCTACCTGGCCGACAACGCCCCGGAAGAAGTGCTGGGCAATTTGTATTATTCCGAGAAAGACCCATCCTATATTGGGCGGTATGGGGACGATTCGCTATTCGTAGAGTAAGTAACAAAACGCGGGAAACTGCCCTTTTACCGGCAGTCTCCCGCATTTTTCTTTATTTGTTTGGAGTTCTTTTCGGCTCCTTTTTTTGCAAGAAAAGGAATAAAACTCTCGTACTTATTTCGCTCTCGCCTCGTGCATCGCGTTGATGCGCTTGCGCCACAGGCGCGGGGCAAACAGTGCCAGCATCGGGTAAAGCTCCAGGCGGCCTGCCAGCATATCAAAGGCCAGCAGTAGCTTGACCGGGGCGGAAAATTCCGCAAAGCTGCCCAGCGGGCCGACCAGCTCCAGACCGGGGCCGACATTGTTCAGGCAGGTCGCGACTGCCGTAAAGGTCGTGATCACATCAAAGCCGTCCAGTGAGACAAGCAGCACCGACAGCGTCAGCAGCATGATATAAATGTTAAAATAGTTGTGTACACCGCGCAGGGTCTTTTCGTCCAGCGGCTTGCCCTCAAACCGGACCGTGGTGACGGCGTGGCTGTGCAGCATCTTGTTCAGATCCTGCCTCGCCGCCTTGAAGATGATGATAACGCGGGAGACCTTTAAGCCGCCCGCCGTTGAGCCGGCGCAGGCACCCACAAAGGTCAGGATCACGATGACGACCCGCGAATAGGTCGGCCAGAGGTTGAAGTCCGCCGTGGCGTAGCCCGTGGTCGTCACGATAGACGACACCTGAAAGAACGCCGTGCGCAGCGCCGTGCCGACAGAGTCGTACAGGCCTGCGATGTTCGCCGTGATGGTCAGGGTCGAGAACGCCACGATGCCCAGATAGACACGCAGCTCCTCCGAGGCGAGAGCCTCACGGAAATGGCGGAGCAGCAGGAAATAATACAGGTTGAAGTTGATGCCGAACAGCAGCATGAACACGCCGATCACGACCTCAAAATAAGGGTCGTTGTAGGCACCACGCTCAGCGCCTTGTTGCTGAAGCCGCCGGTGCCCGCCGTGCCGAAGGCGTGAATGAGCGCGTCAAACAGCGGCATGCCGCCCGCACAGAGCATGACCGTCTCGATAACGGTCATGGCAAGATAGATGGCGTAGAGGATTTTGGCGCTGTCGCTCAATTTGCTCGAGATCTTGCCGCAGGTCGGGCCGGGGACCTCAGCGCGCATCAGGTGCATGGCGCGGCCGTCCGTCATGGGCAGCACCGCCATCGCAAAAACAAGAACGCCCATACCGCCGATCCAGTGGGAAAAGCTGCGCCAGAACAGGATGCCGTGGCTCAGCGACTCAACATCGGTCAAAATCGTGGAGCCGGTGGTCGTAAAGCCCGAGACCATCTCAAAAAAGGCGTCCACAAAGGACGGGATCTCGCCGGTGATGATAAAGGGAAGCGCACCGAAAACCGACAGCAGCACCCAGACCAGCGCCACGATGGCCAGACCGTCGCGGGCGTAGATCTTGGTGTCCTTGGGGCTTTTCAGGCTGGCGGCAAGGCCCAGCACCAGCAGGATCAGCACCGGGATCAGGAATGCGGGGATCGAGGCCCACTCGCCGTAAATCGCTGCGCACCCCATGGGAAAGAGCATCAGCGCCGCCTCGATCAGGAAGATGCGCCCCAGCACAAACCCTACCATTTTATAATTCATGCCGCCGCCCTCACTTTACAATGTCACGCAGCGCATGCAGCGTTGTGTCGGTGGTGACGATGACAACATCGTCACCCTCCTGCAGGGCGTCATTGCCGGAGGGAATGACCGTCTGGCCGCTGCGGCGCACGATGCCTGCCACCAGCAGGCCCTTGCGCAGCGTCAGATCCTTGAGCGGCACACCGATGAAGGGCAGGCCCGGGGCCACATTGAACTCCAGCGCCTCGACCCGGCCGCCCACAAGGCGGTGCAGCGTCTTGATGTTCTCCGACTCAAAGCTGTTCTGCATGGCGCGGACATACATGGCGATGGACTCCGATGTAACCGATGCCGTGGAGACCACACTGTCCACCATGCCCTTGGCTGTGGCCAGATCTGCAAAGGAGCTGCGGTTGATCTTTGCCACCACCTTGCAGGAGTTCATCTGGGAGGCATACATTGCCAGAATGATGTTCGTCTCGTCCAGACCGGTCAGCGCCACAAAGGCGTCCATCTCGGTGATGCGCTCCTCGCTCAGCAGCTCGGCGTCCGCACCGTCCCCGTGGATGACCAGCACGCCGGGGAACTTCTCGCTCATTTCCTGACAGCGGGCCGCATCGCTGTCGATGACGGTGACGCGCTTCTGGATGTCCTGCAGCTCCTTGACGAGGTAGTAGGCCATCCGGCTTGCGCCGACGATCATGACATTGTTTGCCTTCTCCTTAAAGAGGTTCAGCCGGCGGAAGAAGGACTCAAGGTCGCGGGCCGAGGCGGTCAGGTAGATCTTATCCCCCGCCTGCAGCGTAAAGGCACCGGTGGGTATGATCGTCTCGCTGCCGCGTGCGACCGCACAGATCAGGATCTTGACGCGGATGTTGCGGTAGAGGTCTGCCAGCTGCAGGCCGACCAGCGGGTTGTTCTCGGTCAGGCGGTATTCGATCAGCTCAAACCGCTGGCGGCAGAACTGCTCACGCTTGATGGCCGAGGGGAAGCGCAGCACCCGCGCGATCTCGCGGGCGGTGGTCTTTTCCGGGTTGATGATCATCGACAGGCCCAGCTCATCGCGCATAAAGCGCAGCTGCTTCTCATACTCCGGGTTGCGGATACGGGCAATGGTGTGCTGCGTGCCGAGCTTTTTCGCCACAAGGCAGGCAAGGATGTTGATCTCATCGCTGGAGGTCGTGGCAATCAGAAGATCTGCACCGTCCTCGAACGCCTCCTTCTGGACCTCATAGCTGCCACCGTTGCCGGGCACGCCGCGCACATCATAGATGTTTACAATATCCTCGATCAGGTCAGGGTTCTGGTCGATAACGACAATGTCATTGTTTTCCGCCGTAAGCTGGGCGGTCAAGGCACGGCCGACTTTGCCAAGGCCGATGACCACGATTCTCATACGAACGCTCCATTTCTTTTATTGCAAGTCGGGGCAGCGGGCAAGCCATGCCCGCCCCTGCAGTGCCGCGATACCAGGCAAGAGTTGTGCATTATTAAGCCCATTATAACAAAGCCGCAGGAAAAAGCAATAGGACATTTTCACGGATTGTACAAGATTTTTTGAAAAAGTCCGCAAATTAGCACCCTGCAGGGCAAATTTTGCATTGACAAGCCGTTGGAAACTTGCTATAATTAGATGCTGTGTGAAATCACACAGTTATCCTTGTCTTTTCCGTTAAAAGAGAAGGCCTAATGTCCAAAAGGAGGTGCACAGAATATGGCTAAGTACGAAACCATGATGGTTACCACCGCGAACCTCGACGAAGAGGCTTCCAACGCTCTGATCAACAAGTTCAAGAACCTGATCGCAGCGAATGGTACGATCGATTCTGTTGATGATTGGGGCAAGAAGCGTCTTGCTTACCCCATCAACGATGAGACCGAGGGTGTGTACACGGTGATCAGCTTCACCAGCGAGCCCGATTTCCCGGCTGAGCTGGACCGCGTTTTCAAGATCACTGAGGGCGTTCTTCGCAGCATGACTCTTGCTGTTGAGGAGTAAGGAGTAAACCAATGCTGAATGTTGTTGCTATTATGGGCCGCCTTGCCGCGGACCCGCAGCTGCGCCAGACCACGACCGGCAAAAATGTTGCTTCGTTCCGCATCGCATGCGACCGCGGACGCCGCGACGCCAACGGCCAGAGTCAGGCTGACTGGCTGGATGTTGTTGCTTGGGATCGCACGGCAGAGTTTGTCTGCAAGTATTTCCAGAAGGGTTCTCTGATCGCTATTGACGGCCGTTTGCAGAGCCGCCAGTATCAGGATAAGAACGGCAACAACCGCACCGCGATTGAGATCGTGGCCAACAACGTCAACTTTGCCGCTCCTAAATCCGCAAACGCCGCACCGATGGGTGATGCCGGCTACGGCGCACCCATGGCAGCCCCCGCCGCCCGTCCTGCTGTGCAGGCCAATCCTGCGCCGAGCTACTCTGCCGGAAGCAACGATGACTTTGCGCTGATCGAGGATGAGGGCGACCTGCCGTTCTAAAATCGAAAGTATCATTCTAACAAGGAGGTTTCCACAATGGCTATGGATCGTTCTTCTCGTCCGATGCATCGTGGCCGCAAGAAGGTTTGCTCCTTCTGCGTTGACCGCGTTGATCACATTGATTACAAGGATCTGCCCCGCCTGCGCAAGTACGTGAGCGAGCGCGCCAAGATCATTCCCCGCCGTGTGACCGGTACCTGCGCTTTCCATCAGCGTGAGCTGACGGTTGCCATTAAGCGTGCCCGCTACATGGCTCTGATGCCCTACGTCAGCGACTAATCTCGCCACGTTGGCATTGCCAAAATGCACTGAAAAAGAGCAGTCTCGCAAGAGACTGCTCTTTTTGTTTCTTACACCGCAAACGGGAAAAGCCCCTCAGGCCTCGCAGGCTCGGCCAGCTCCCCGCATGGCGGGGAGCCTTTCTGACGGCGGCCTTTTGCCGCCTCAAAAAGCCTCCTCACGCAGTGGGGAGGTGGTCGAGCGAAGCGATGACCGGAGGGGCTTTTTCCACCTGCCGCTATCACTCACTCTTCCGGCTGCGGGGTCGGTTCGGGTGTACTCTCCCCCGCATTCCCCGTCTGGGCTACCAGCGTATCGTCACGCTCCCCGGCAATGCTGACGATGACCGTCACATTCTCGGTGTTGATCTTGGTGCCCGCCGTATAGTCGGTCTTGGCCACACAGCCTGCGGCCATCGTGCCGTCATTATCGACCATGACCATCTTGTACTGGATGCCCAGTGCGTCCAGCTTTTTGCTGGCGTTTGCCTGCGTAAAGCCGATGATGTCGGGCATCTCCACAAGATTCGGGCCGCTGCTGACTACGATCTGGATGATCTGGTCCTCCATCAGCTTTTCCGTGCCCGCGGGCGGGTCCTGACTGATGACAACGCCCTGCGGCACGGTGTCGGAGCCCTGCTCGACCATGACGATGCGGAATCCGCTGTAGGCATCGTTGCCCTTGATGTCGGTCGTATAGCGCAGCCCCACAAGGTTCGGCACGGTCGCAGCTTCTGCATTCTCCCCTGCTGCTGCGGCCGCTGTGGGCTGCGGCGTGGCGGACGGCGTACCGCCGTCCCTGCTGCCGCCCGCAAGGCTCCAGAGCAGCAGCACGACCAGTACAAAGATAACGACCAGCGACACCGCCATGATCTTGCGGGTGCTGATCTGGTTGTCGCCCCGCTCAAACATGGCGTTGGCGACATTCGGGTCGGTCAGGGCGCTCATCAGCTCGGGCACAGTCTGCATCCGCTTGGCCGGGTCCAGCCGCATGGCACAGGCCAGCACCTGAGAAAACCATGTCGGCACACCGGCCTCCAGACTGTGGGCAGACTCCAGACTGTCCCGCACCTTGCGCTGGGGCGCGGCCACCGGCGTCTGCCCCGTGACCATCCTGTAGCAAACTGCCGCCAATGCGTAAACATCGGTATAGCGGCCGCTGAACTCGGCGGCGGAGTATTGCTCCGGCGCGGCGTAGCCCGGGTACAGCTGGCTTTTCAGCTCGCTGCCCCCCGTGCGCAGGGCCAGTGTGCCGTAGCCCGTCAGGCGGGCCGTACCGTCAATCGGCAGCAGGATATTGTCCGGGCAGATACCGCGGTGGATCAGCCCGGAGGTGTGCAGCAGCGCCACACCCTCCATGATGGGCTGCAGCAGGGTGCGCGCCTCGGCGGGGGTCAGTGTGCGGCTGCGCAGGTGGAGATAGTGGGAGAGGGTCATGCCCTTCTCGTTCTCCTCCACAGCGTAGACCGTGTTGTTTTCCTCCATGACATCGAAGATGGTGGACAGGCCGGTGGCCGGGGTCAGGTTGTGCAGATCGTCGTACAGGTCCTTGAAGTCCATGCGGCTCGTCTTGAAAAGGACTTCTTTTTCCTCCTTGGGCATCAGTGCCCCTGACGCGCTGCGCCCGTTGCAGAGCGTGACCGGGAAATATTCCTTGATAAGAACAAAGCGCTTTTCTGCGTTCAGCACACCGCGGTAGGAAAGGCCGTCGCCGTCGGCGCTCAGGTATGCGCCCACGGTATACTTGCCGCCCAACTGGGTGCCGAGGGGCAGCGCACCCTCTGGGTTGCGGTTCTCCAGCGAGCGCCCGCAGTGGACGCACTCGCCGTGGTAACCGTTGTCCAGCGGCTGCAGGCAGTGCGGGCAAAGGAGTTCAGGCATAGTAACGCTCCTTTTCAATTAAAAACATGCTTGTAGGGGCCGGACATGTCCGGCCCTGAACTTTGCGGCAGCCCGAAAATCTCGGGTCATTTCTACGCTACAGGCCGGGCATGCCCGGCCCCTACCGTTCTGCCGTACAAAAAAGAGAGCAAAAGTCGCCCTTCACTCTCTTTTTGCATTCTGTGGTTTAGCGGTCGAGGTCTTCCTCGTTCTCAAGGGTGTGCCAGGCGTTCTGGACATCGTCATCGTCATCCAGCGCATCCAGCAGCTTGCCCATCTGAACCAGCTGATCGGGATCGGTCAGCGTGGTGGTGGTGGAGGGCACCTGTGCCACATCGGCAGAAACAAACTTGTAGCCCTTCTGCTCGAGTGCCTCGCAGACAGCGGTGAAGTTCTCGGGGCTGGTGGTGACCTCAGCGGCCTCCTCGCCTGCATCGAAGTCATCGGCACCGGCGTCCAGCGCGTCCATCATCAACTCGTCAGGATCCTTATCCTCGAGATCGACAACGATGACGCCCTTCTGGGTGAACATAAAGCCGACACAGCCCATCTGGCCCAGATTGCCGCCGAACTTGTCAAAGTAGTGGCGCATGTTGGCAGCCGTGCGGTTGCGGTTATCGGTCAGGGTCTCGACCATAACGGCGATGCCGCCGGGGCCGTAGCCCTCGTAGGTTATTGCCTCATACTCCGTCTTATCGCCGCCCTCGGCGCGCTTGATGATACGCTGGATGTTGTCATTAGGCACACTGTTTGCCTTGGCCTTGGCGATCAGCGCAGCCAGCTTGGAGTTGGAGGCGGGGTTGCCGCCGCCCTCCTTAACGGCAACGGCGATCTCACGGCCGATCTTGGTGAAAACCTTGGCGCGGGCGCCGTCAGTCTTTTCCTTTTTTGCGTTTGATGTTATTCCATTTGCTATGTCCGGACATGGAAAATCCCCCTAATTTGTATTCACAAGGCAACGGCAGTAAAGCCGATAATTACCATTAAAATAGTATACCACAACAGGTCGTGCTTTTCAAGAGGGGCAGTGCGCTTTATTGCAGCTTTATTGCAGGTTGCGCAGCCCTTTTGGGTAATGATTTTTAATGCGCCCGCCGCTGACCTTGCCCCCGCCGAGCGGAAAGCCGTCCACCAGCACAGCGCACCAGCCGTTTTGGGCGGTGGCAGCGTCAATCTCCTCGCCGCGCAGCCAGGCGGCGGTGCGCGGGTCGGCGAGCGTCAGCTCCTCCCGGTTCGTGCAGTCCGCGCCGTAGGCCATAAAGAGCGCGTGGGCCGGCTGAAACCGCTTTTTCAGCACACTGCCCGCCAGCACACCGCCCCGCACAACGCGCAGCTTTGCGGTGTTCAGCCCCTCGCTGCCCGGCGCAGGCAGCAGCAGCCACTCCCCCGCCCCGGTCAGCGGGCGGGATGCCAGCGCCGGGAAATAGGTTTTGGCAAAGTCGAGCCACTCCGCCGGGGCTTTCAGCGCCTTGGGCGGCTTGGCCTTGGGCGAGCTCGGCACCTCGGCATCGGCGGCCTTTTGCAGCTTCGCCATAAAATGCCCCTCGCCGCCGTCGGCAGGCCAGATGCGGCGGGTATATTCGGCGTGGAAATCCGGGTGGTCCGGGGCGCGGTTGCCCTCGCCCGGGCGGCCAAAGCCGCAGCCGGACAGGTCGCAGAGGGTGAACTCGGGGTGCCTCGCAAGAAAGGCTGCAATCTGCGCCTCGTCCTCCGCCGGGGCAAAGGTGCAGGTCGAGTAGACCAGCACGCCACCCGGGGCCAGCAGGGCCGCAGCATTTTCTAAAATTTCCGCGCCCAGCTCTGCACAGTGGGCCACAAGGGCGTCACTGTGCTGGGCGGCAGCCACCGCCTCCTTGCGGAACATGCCCTCGCCGGAGCAGGGCGCATCGACCAGCACCCGGTCAAACTGCCCGGGCAGGGCTTTGGCAAGGTTGGCGGTGTCCTCGTTGGTGATAACGGCGTTCGTCACGCCCATCCGCTCGAGATTCTGGCGCAGGATCTCGGCGCGGGCGGCCACAAACTCATTGGCCAGCAGCAGACCCTGCCCCTGCAGGGCAGCCGCAAGCTGACTGGTTTTGCCGCCGGGCGCAGCGCAGAGGTCCGCCACCCGCATACCGGGGCGCACATCAAGCAAGGCGCGGGGCAGGATGCGCTCGGCTCCTGCGCATAGAGCAGCCCCGCATGGTGCCACGGGTGCCGCCCCGGGCGGAAGTCTGCCGCCGTGGTAAACGCAGTACGGCAGAATTTTGACGGTTCTGCGGCAAAATCCGTGTGTGCCGCAAACCAGTCCGGTGTGCAGCGCAGTGTATTGACCGTCACACCGCGGGCAGGCTGCGCCGTGGCGTAGGTATACAACTCCTCAAAGCGGTCCCCCAGCAGCGCCTTCTCCCGCGCCGTAAAATCCTTTGGAAATTCCAAAACGGCCCCTTTGCATAAAAAGCCATGGGCGGGCAAACTACCTGTGCAGCCCAGAAGGGCCGCAGATCGCTTTTTACTTGCGAAAGGAGTCAACCACCTATGGCAAAGAATCAGACAAACAATTCGACCAACCGCACGAGCGACAGCACCCAGAAAACCACGAACCGCACCCAGCAGAGCAGCACCAGCCGCACCAACAACAGCACCAACACCACCAACAGCAAGAGCCGCAAGTGAGGCGGGTTTCCTAAGGCTTCCCCCGAGGGGCTGCGCCCGCAGGCGCGTGTCGGAGCGCAACCGCCGTAGGCGGCTCTTAGCGCGGAGACTGAAGCTGCCGCCCGCAGGCGGCTGATGAGGGGCGGCCTTGCCACTACAACCCGTTACCGGGCAAATTGCGGAGGCTTTTCCCTCATCCGCCCTCGGGCGGGGCCTCGGCCACCTTCCCCCAAGGGGAAGGCTTTTGTTTATTCCGGCTTATACCCATCCCACATCGCGTTGAACAATTCCTCAATGCGGTCATTTCTACCCTGCAGGTAAAGCCAGCCCAGCAGGCACTCAAAGCCGGTGGAGGCGCGGTACTCCTGCACGGTGGCATGCTTGGCCACCGTGGCCTTGCTGGCGTTTTTGCCGCGCCGCAGCACGGCGGCCTCGGCGTCGGTCAGCATCGGCTCGATCAGCTCCAGCTCCCGGTTTTGGGCGTGGGCGCTTACATAATGCGTAGCCACGGTGTGCAGCCGGTTGGGCTGCAGGCGGGTCGTGCCCACCAGACGGGCGCGAACCAGCAGCTCCAGCACAGCATCGCCCACAAAGGCCAGTGCCAGCGGCGACATCTCATGAATGTCAACTTCAGATTTCGTTTCAAACAGCATAATCAATACAGATAATCGAACTCATATTCGCCGATCTTGATGGTATCCTCTTCCTCAACGCCCTGCGCGACCAGCTCGTCCAGAATACCGGAATCACCCAGCTGCGTCTGGAAATACTGCAGGCTCTCGTAGTCCTCGACATTCGTACCGGCAAGGATACGCTCCAGCCAGGGGGCATCGACGGTAAACTCGTGGTCGCCGGTGCGCTCCACCGTGAAGGGGCGGGTAGGCTGGGCGTTCTTGTCGGGGCGCTTGTACTCTGCCTCATAGATCTTGACAGGGGGCAGGTCCTTCAGGCGGTTGTAGACCAGCGCGGGCAGGCCGTCCACGCCCTGACGGGTCGCGGCGGAGATCGGCAGGAAGGTCAGGCCCTGCGCCTCGATATAGCTTTTGAACTCCTCGACCTGCTCAGGGGTGCGATATCGCACTTGTTGCCCAGCACGATCTGCGGGCGTCGGCCAGCTCAGCGCTGAAGCCGGCCAGCTCGTGTTGATCTGCTCAAAGTCTGCCTTGGGGTCGCGGCCCTCGCAGCCGGAAACGTCCACGACGTGCAGCAGCAGGCGGCAGCGCTCAACATGGCGCAGGAAATCATGGCCCAGACCGACGCCGTCCGCCGCACCCTCGATCAGGCCCGGGATATCGGCGCAGACAAAGCTCTGCTCCGGGCCGACACGGACAACGCCCAGCACCGGGGTCAGCGTCGTAAAGTGGTAGTTTGCAATCTTGGGGCGCGCCGCCGAGATGATGCTGATGAGGGTGGACTTGCCTACATTCGGGAAGCCGATCAGGCCCACATCGGCAATGACCTTCAGCTCAAGCTTGAGGTGCATGTCCTCACCGGGCAGGCCGGGCTTGGCGAACTTGGGAATCTGGCGGGTCGGGGTGGCAAAGTGGCTGTTGCCCCAGCCGCCGCGGCCGCCCTTGGCCACGACCACTGGCTCGGAGCCGGTCAGGTCGGCCACGACGAGGTCGGTCTCGGCCTCCTTCAGCACGGTGCCGCGCGGCACGCGGATGACAAGGTCATCACCGTCCGCACCGCTCATCCGCTTGGCGCGACCGTTCTCGCCGTCGGGTGCGGTGTATTTGCGCTTGTAGCGGAAGTCCATCAGGGTGGACAGGTTATCGTCCGCCACAAAGATGATGTCGCCGCCGCGGCCGCCGTCACCGCCGTCCGGGCCACCCGCCGCCACGAATTTTTCGCGGTGGAAGGTCACCGCGCCGTCGCCGCCCTTGCCGGCGTGCAGCCAGATCGTGGCGGTATCAATAAAATTACTGGTTGCCATTGTGTACCTCTCTGATAACTACAAAAAACGAGCGAGCCGCAAAGGCCCGCCCGTACCGGTTTTTTTACTGCTTGACCGTGCAGCGCTTGCGGTCACGACCCATGCGCTCGAAGTGAACGCGGCCATCGACCAGAGCGAACAGGGTGTCATCGCTGCCGATGCCAACGCCCTCACCCGGATGGATGTGGGTGCCGCGCTGACGGACCAGGATGTTGCCGGCCAGAACGAACTGACCGTCGCCGCGCTTGACGCCGAGGCGCTTGGACTCGGAATCACGGCCGTTCTTGGTAGAACCTACGCCTTTTTTATGTGCCATTGTGATTTACCTCCTTAGCCGTTGATCGCGGTGATTTCCACCTTGGTGTAGGGCTGACGATGACCCTTGCGGACCATGCTGCCCTTCTTGGGACGATAGGTCAGGATGTTGAGCTTCTTGCCCTTGCCGGTCTTGACGACCTTGGCAACAACGGAAGCGCCCTCCACAACGGGAGCGCCGACCTTGACAGAGCCCTCCTCGCCAACGGCGAGAACCTGATCGAAGGTGACTTCGCTGTTGTCCTCAGCGTTCAGCTTCTCGACATAAACAACGTCGCCGACCTTAACGCTGTACTGCTTGCCACCGGTTTTGATAACTGCGTACATGTGATAACCTCTTTCAATAAGTCTCGCTGGTCTGTAGGGCGGTGTGCCGAAAAATGCACACACTTATACAGCCCATACCATGCGGCTCTAGTATCTTACCATATAATCACCGCAGTTGTCAAGGGGGTTTCGGGCGTGGGAAGGTTAAAATTTCAGAATTTCTTTTGCCTTCCCCCAAGGGGCTGCGCCCGCAGGCGCGTGTCGGAGCGCAACCGCCGTAGGCGGCTCTTAGCGCGTAGACTGAAGGTGGCCCCGCAGGGCCGGATGAGGGGCAAGTCTGCGGTTGTATCCCATCAGTGGGCTGCAATGGCAAGGTTGTCCCTCATCAGTCCGCTTCGCGGACAGCTTCCCCCAAGGGGGGGAAGCCCTTAACGGCCCTGCCGCTTTGCGGCCTCGACCGTGTTCAGCATGAGCATGGCGCGGGTCATCGGGCCGACACCGCCGGGGACCGGGGTGATGTAGGCGGCCTTCTTGGCGGCCTCGGCAAAATTGACATCGCCGTGCAGCTTGCCGTCCGCACCGCGGTTGATGCCCACATCAATGACCACAGCGCCGGGCTTGACCATATCGCCGGTCACAAAGCCCTCGCGGCCGACGGCGGCCACCAGAATATCCGCGGCGGCGCAGACCTCTTTGAGGTTTTCCGTCTTGGAGTGGCAGATCGTGACCGTGGCGTTCTTGGCCAGCAGCAGCAGCGCCGCCGGCTTGCCCACGATGTTGGAGCGGCCGATGACCACCGCGTTCTTGCCGGCGATCTCAGTGCCGGTGGACTCGATCATCCGGATGCAGCCCGCCGGGGTGCAGGGCAGATAGCACGGCTCACCGATCTGCATCCGGCCGACATTGACGGGCGAAAAGCCGTCCACATCCTTCTCCGGCGGAATGGCGTCAATAACGGCCTTCTCGTCGATCTGGGCAGGCAGCGGCAGCTGCACCAGAATACCGTGGACGGCGGCATCCTCCGCCAGCTTTTTCACCTCGGCCAGCAGCGCCTCCTGCGTGGTGTCGGCGGGCAGGTTGATGCTGCGGCTCTCGATGCCGCACTGCGCGCAGTCGTTGATCTTGCCGCGGACATAGACCTGACTGGCGGGGTTCTCGCCCACCAGAATGACCGCCAGACAGGGGTTGATGCCCCGGCTTTTCAGCTCCCTGACCTTTTCTGCGGCCTCGGCCTTTGTGGCTGCGGCCAATGCCTTGCCGTCAATGATAGCTGCTCCCATGATACTTTCCCTCTTTCAAATATATTTTTTGTCCGCACAGGGCGGGCAAAGCGGTGTCAGGTCTTACACCAGCAGCACCTATCGCCGTACTGCAAGCGGTTGCCGGTTATTCCTGCGGCCCTTCTATTTCTTCGATCTCCACGGTGTTCAAATCCAGCGCATCAAGACGCGCGTTCATAGCATCGGTGGCCTTGACGAACTCGGCGTGGGGCGCATTGGCAGGCAGGGTATCCGGGGTGAACCGCTCCCCTGCCTCGGCCTGCTTTTTGATGTCCCTCACGGCCAGCGTGACGGTCAGCGTTTTTCCCTTGGCGCTGCGCAGGCCGATGACCATCAGCACAGCTGCCGCGAGCACCGAGCCGATGGCCACCAGCTGGCTGGCCCGCAGCCCCGTGCTGCCGATGAGCAGCGAGTCGGTGCGCAGCCCCTCGATCCATGCGCGGCCGAGGCCGTACCAGATGACATACCCGAGGAAGATCTGCCCGTTGAAGCGCCGTTTTTTAAAGAACGCAGCCAGCGCAAGAAAGCCGACCAGACACCAGATGCTCTCATACAAAAATGTAGGATGCACCGGGGCCGTGGGGTCCACCGTCATGCCCGCAGGCAGCGTGACCTGCACGGATCGGAGATAAGCCTCGGTCCCCTCGCTGTACATGCCCCAGGGCAGCGTTGTGTTTGTGCCGAACGCCTCCTGATTGACGAAGTTGCCCCAGCGGCCGATGCCCTGCCCGATGAGGAACCCCATCGAGACAAGATCAAACAGCGGCAGCAGCGGCACCTTGCGCCATTTGGCGGCCAGCCCGCCAAAGATAAATGCGCCGAGGACCGCGCCGTAGATGGCGATGCCGCCCTTACGGATGTCGATCATCTCCCAGATGTTCTGGTAGGCAAAGGGCGCCATGGCCACATAGTAGATGCGGGCGCATACAATGGCCATCACAGTGCCGATGGCCACCACATCGACCAGCCGGTCGGAGTCAATGCCGTAGTCCACGGCATTGCGGAAGGCGTAGAGCATCGCCAGCAGCATGCCCGCCGCAATGATAACGCCGTACCAATAGATATTGAACCCGCCGATGGACAGCGCCACCCGGTTCACGGTCAGGTCAAGGCCCAACCCGGGAAATTGCACATGATAGATCATTTTTATCTTTCCCCTCTTTACGCTTCTGCCGGGTCGATCTGCACATAGGCGCGGTTTTCCTCCCGCAGGGCCGTGCGCAGCAGGGCGTTTGCATCGTCCACCGTCAGCTCAGCCAGTGCAGCGATCTCGTCCGCCAGCGTGCGGCCCTTCAGGCAGGCAGCTGCGGCCTCCTCGGCGGCATCGTCCACGGCCTCCACATCGCCCAGCAGCTCTCCGTACATCTGGTTTTTCACCAGCATAAAGACCTCGGGGTCCACACCGTCACGGCGCATCCGCTCGATCTCTGTCTGCAGCAGCTCCACGACCTCGCGCGGGGTATCGCTCTCACCGGTAAAGGCCACAGCGCAGGCACCGCGCACCGCGATGAAATCACCCGAGAACTCCGGGTTGACAAGCGCCTCATCGTACAGGCGGCGGTAAAGCTTCGTCAGGCCGCCGACAACGAGATCCCCCAGCATATCCAGCAGCAACTCCCGCTTTATATCCCCCTCGGCCAGCGGCTCCTCCCGGTAAGCCACACCGAAGCAGGGCTTTGTGACGGGCATTGTAAAGACGGCCTCCCTGTGGGGCAGCGGGCCGCTCTGCGCGGGGATCGCCCACTCGACCTCATGCGGGGCGCGGGCGCGGTAAAGTCCGTTGCGCTTACAGGCATCGACCGCCTGCGCCAGCGTGATCTTGCCGGCCACGCTCAGCACCATGTTGGAGGGCGCGTAGAACGCCTTGGTGCAGCTGTAAAGCATCTGCGGCGTCAGCTCGGCAATGCTCTCGACCGTGCCGGCGATGTCGTCCCGCAGCGGGTGGTCCGCATACAGGCAGCGGAACAGTGCGTTCAGCAGCCGCCAGTCGGGGCTGTCATCGTACATCTTGATCTCCTGCCCGATGATGCCCTGCTCCTTGGCGATGGTGGCCTTGGTAAACCACGGCTTGCCCACCATGCCCAGCAAAATGTCAAGGTTTTCGTCGATCTTCTGCGTGGCGGAGAAGAGATAGCAGGTGCGGTCATAGCTGGTAAAGGCGTTGGCCGAGGCACCGGTCTTGGCATAAAAATTGAAAGAGTCGCCCTTGGGCGTCTCGCACATCTTATGCTCCAGAAAATGCGCCGTGCCGGCGGGCAGCGTGACCTGCCTGCCGTCCAGCTTGAAGGCGCGGTGGATTGAGCCGAAGCCGGTGGCGTAGATGGCGTGTACGCTGCTGTAGCCCGGCATCGTGCGGCAAAGCACAGTCAGGCCGCTGGGCAGTACAACGCTTTCACAGCTTACGGCGGCGGCAGCACGGCTCTGGGCCGCCTCAAAAGCGGCGTGGTCGTTATTCAACATCCTCGCTGCCTCCTTTCCCCTGCGTGCCCGGCTCTGCGGTCACGGCGTAACAGACGGAATAGTGGTAGCTCTGCAGCGTCTGGCGCACCTCGTCCAGACTGACGGCGCCGGTCAGAACCTTGCCGTACTCCGGCGGGTAGAGCGGCTCGCCGCGGGTGATCTGGCCGTAGTACCAGTTTTCAAGCGCAGCAAGGCTGTCCCCCAGTGCGTCCATGCTGGACAGCAGGCCGCGGCGGCAGTCATCGACCTCCTCCTGCGTGATGGGGCCGTTTTTCAGCCCCTCCAGCTCGGCAAAGATGGCGGCCTCGGCCTGCTGCTCCCTGCCCGGTTCGACGCCGGAGTCGATCATCATGACGCCGGTGGCCCGCTGGGCGGCAGAGCCGCAATAGTAGCACAGGGACTGCTTTTCCCGCACATTGCGGAACAGGCGGCTGGTCGCAGAGCCGCCCAGCACACTCATCGCAACGCGCAGGATGCTGACGCTGGGCGGGTTGGGGTGCTCCTCGCCGGTCGTGAACAGCATACACAGCTTGGCCTGCGTCAAACCGGGGATTTCCTCCTTAAAATGGCGCAGCGGCGTGGCGGGCATCGCGGTGGGGGCAGCAAACGGCTGCGGATCGCGGTGCAGCCCCTCCAGCTTTTTCAGCAGCAGATCGGCCACGCGGGCCTCCTCCACGCCCTGCACCATCACATCAATGGATGCGGTGGAGAGGATGCGGTCATACTCCGCCTTGAGGCTTTGCGGGGTCACATGGACCAGCTCGCCGGGGTAGCCGCCCAGCTCGATGCCGGCCGGGGTGTCGCCGTAGAATTTGCGGCGGGCCTGCCGCACACAGTAGAGACGCTTCGAGTTGAACTCGGCCTCAAGGCGGCGGGCCTGGGTCTCGGTCTCGATGCGCACGGCCTCGGGGTCGAACGCGCCGTCCACAAGATACGGGTCAAAGATCGTGCCGAACACGATGTCGGCGTAGGCATCGGTCAGATTCTCCCCCGCCAGTGCGTAAGCGTCCTTGATGCCGCAGATATCGGCGGAAAGCACGCGGTCGGTGCCCGCACTGGCAAGGTCAACACCGAGGTCCGCGCCGTACAGCTCCGCCAGACGGCGGGACAGGGCGGTCATATCGGGGCAGGCCGCATAGCCGCGCTCCAGCACAAGGGCCAGCACGGCGGCATCGGTGGCAGATTCCCGCCGGGCCGGGAAACGCAGATGCAGCGTGATGCGGCAGCGGTTAAATTTAGCAGCATCCAGCGTTGTGATGTATACGCCGGGTGCGAGTTGTTTACGTTCCAAATCGTTATTCCTTTCAAACATCAATAGATATTGATATTATACCGCTTTAACGACATAAAGTAAACAAAAAACTTGCAACAGATGCTATATATTGTTTATAATAGAGATTATGAAAGCCCGATTTGTAGGGCGGCCAGCCCTCTGGCCGCCGCGGGGTGAGGGCACCCCGCCCTACGCCCCCATGAAAAGGGGCATCCACCGTACACTTGCGGGCCGGGCATGCCCGGCCCCTACAAAGCAATTTTATATAGAGAGGTCATTTCTATGGATTGTTTCGCCCTGAAAGGCACTTTTTTGGACACCCCCACTCCCGATACCCTGCGGGTGCGGGACGGATACCTGCTGTGTGAAAACGGCCTGTGCGCCGGTTTTTCCGAAGCCGCCCCTGCCGGGGTCGAAATTCTCGACTATACGGGTAAAATCATTACCCCCCGGTCTGGTCGATCTGCACCTGCACGCACCGCAATACAGCTACTGCGGCACCGCCATGGATCTGGAGCTGCTGGACTGGCTGCAGCAGTACACCTACCCCGAGGAGGCGCACTACGCCGCCCCGGCGTATGCAAAGCTTGGCTACGCCTACTTTGTGCGCGATTTGAAAAACAGCGCCACCACGCGCGCCTGCATCTTTGCAACGCTGCACACCGATGCCACGCTGGAGCTGATGCACCAGCTGCGCGATGCCGGGCTATCCGCCTTTGTCGGCAAGCTGGGCATGGACCGCAACAGCCCGGACAGCTACCGGGAGCCCGATGCGGCTGCCGGTCTGGCTGAAACCCGCCGCTGGCTGGATACCTGCCGGGCCGAGAACACCCTGCACGCGGGGGCCGTGCGGCCGATGATCACTCCGCGGTTCACCCCCAGCACCTCCGATGCCTATATGGCCGGGCTGGGCGCACTGGCAGCCGAATACGGCGTGCCCGCCCAGAGCCATCTGTCTGAGAATCCCGGCGAGATCGCATGGGTAGCCGAGCTTTGCCCTGACACAAGCTTCTACGGCGAAAGCTACAGCCGGTACGGACTGTTCGGCGGCAGTGTGCCGACCGTCATGGCCCACTGCATCTACTGCCCCGATGCGGAGGACGCACTGATGAAGCAAAACCGCGTCATGATCGCCCACTGCCCCACCAGCAATGAGAATGTCATTGCCGGCATCGCCCCCGCCGCCCGGTATCTGCGCGGCGGCTGGCGCATCGGGCTGGGCAGCGATGTGGCGGGCGGCCACACGCTTGATCTGTTCACCGTCATGGCCACCGCCGTGCAGGTCAGCAAGCTGCGCTGGCGGTATGTTGACCAGCGCGAAAAACCGCTGACGATGACCGAGGCGCTGTATATGGCTACGGTCGGCGGCGGTGATTTCTGGGCCGATTTCGGCGAGAAGGTCGGCCTGTTTGAGGAGGGCTACGCCCTTGACGCCCTTGTGCTGGACGATGATCCGCTGAAAAACATGCGCACCTTCACCCCCGCCGAGCGTCTGGAGCGGTACGCCTACCTTGGCAAGGGCGCACTGACCGCAAAGTTTGCGCAGGGCAAAAAGCTCCTGTAAGCCTTTATACAACACCAACGGCCCCCGTACACCACACTGTGTACGGGGGCCTACCCATATCCCTCTATATTGCTTTACAAAAGTGCTTAGTTGATGAATGCGTCATGGATGGCGGCAACAGCCTTGTCGGCGTCGGCCTCATCGATGATTACGCTGATCTTGATCTCACTGGTGGAGATCATCTTGATGTTGATGTTCTGGTTGAAGAGTGCCTCGAACATGGTGGAGGCAACGCCGGAGTGGCTCTGCATACCGGCGCCCACGATGGAGACCTTGGCGCAGCCCTTGTCAACATTGACATCGCCGCCGCCGATGCGACTGGTGGCGTTCTTGAGGGCGGCCACCGCGCTCTCGGCATCGCCGAGGGGCACGGTAAAGCTCATATCCTTCTTGCCGTCACGGCCGGTGGTCTGCAGAATAATATCCACATTGATGTTCTTCTGGGCCAGCAGGCTGAAGATCTTGAACGACATGCCCGGCACATCGGGCACATCCTTGACAGTCAGAACGGCAACATCGGTGTCCTTTGCAACACCCTTGATGAGCATACCTTCCACTTTGCATTCCTCCTTAACGACGGTGCCGGGCACCGGATTGATGCTGGAAATAACCTCCAGCTCGACATTGTACTTTTGGCCAGCTCCACGCTGCGGTTGTTCAGCACCTGCGCACCCAGAGAAGCCAGCTCCAGCATTTCATCAAAGGTGATTTCCTTCAGCTTGGTGGCCTTGGGGATCTTGCGCGGGTCGGCGGTGTAGACGCCCTCCACATCGGTAAAGATCTGGCAGCGGTCCGCATGCAGCGCGGCCGCCAGTGCAACGGCGGAGGTATCGCTGCCGCCGCGGCCCAGCGTGGTAATATCATCGGAACGGTTCAGCCCCTGAAAGCCTGCCACAACGACAACGCGGTTGCGGGCCAGCTCACTCTCGACACGCTCGGTGTCCAGCCGCTTGATGCGCGCCTTCGAGTAGGCGCGGTCGGTGTTGAAGCCGGCCTGCCAGCCTGTCAGGCTGATGGCGGAGACGCCCAGCTCCTGCAGCGCCATGGCCAGCAGCGAGATCGAGATCTCCTCACCGGCCGCCAGCAGCATATCCATCTCGCGGTGGGACGGGTCGGAGGTGATCTCCGCCGCCTTGGCGATCAGGTCGTCGGTGGTGTCGCCCTGCGCCGAAACAACAACAACGACATCGTTGCCGGCGTTGCGGGTATTCATGACGATGCGCGCCACATTGAAGATGCGGTTCCGGTCTTTGACCGAGGAGCCGCCGAATTTTTGTACGATCAAGCCCATTGGTAGTATCCCCTCTCCCCTGTTCCTTCGTATATCAGCTCACCACTGCGCCGACATTGTCGGCCAGCAGACGATGCACGGTAAAATGATGCAGCGGGCCGTCCGCCGCAAGCGCCGCCTCGGCACGGGCAAAGAACTCTGTATCGTCCTTATGCACAACGGCCATGATGGTCGGCCCTGCGCCCGAGATGTACACAGCCTGCGCACCCAGATCCTGTGCCAGCTCAAACACCTCATCGCCGCCCTCGATGAGCGGCAGACGGTATTTCTGGTGCAGCACATCCTTGGTTGCCACGCCCAGCAGCGCGTAGTTGCCCTCGCAGAAGGCGGCCGTTGCCAGCGCCGCACGGGACAGATTGTAAACGGCATCCTTATGGCTGACCATCGCAGGCAGCGCCGCACGCGCTTTGCTGGTCAGCAGGCGGAAATCCGGCACAAAGGCCGCAAAGGCCAGTTCCGGGTCGATGTCCTTTTTGACGCTGTAGACCTGACCCTCATCAATGACGCTTGTCACAAAGCCGCCCAGCATGGCGGGGGCCACATTATCGGGATGCCCCTCGATGGCGGTCGCCAGCGTCAGCATCTGGCGTTCGGTCAGCTTATCGCCCAGCAGGGCGTTGGCACCCATGATGCCCGCCACGATGCAGGCCGAGCTGGAGCCGAGGCCGCGCGCCATCGGGATATCATTGCGCTGGGTGATGCGCAGCCCCCGCAGCGGGATGCCGAGCTGGTCATATACGACCCGGGCTGAGCGGTAGACCAGATTGTTGCTGCCCGCCGGGACATGGGTGCCGTCCACCGAGGTGATCTGGATACGGTCGGATTCCTCAAAGGTGAACACATTGTGCATCGAGACGGCCAGGCCCAGAGAGTCGAACCCGGCCCCTACATTGGCGCTGGTTGCCGGGACTGTTACTGTTACCATATTCCCTGTTCCCTCTTACTCTTCCAGTTTTTTCATAGCCAGTGCGACCTTGCCGCCCAGCACCTCGATCTTCCGGGTGACAGCGGCAACCTCGGCAGCCGTGGCGGCGTCGATCAGGTAGGCGGCCTCGCCGTTTTCCTCAAAGACCAGATGGCCCGCACCGGCCACGCTGGGCAGCAGCGCACCCGCCACACCGGTTACCCGGATGTACCACGGGTAGGTATTTTTGTCCACCAGCTGCCCCTCCGGTTTTTCGGCGGGCTTCCAGAAAAGGCTGTCATGGACCTTTGCACCGTCCTTCAGTGCATCAATAACATCGGCCACCACGGCGCTGGCGGTGGGCAGCTTGCCCGCGCCCTTGCCGTAAAAGACCACATCGCCGAGCATATCGCCCTTCATCAGCACGGCATTGAATACATCATCCACGCCTGCAAGCTGGTTTGCGTTGGAGACAAGCATCGGCTCCACGCCGGCGGCCATATTCCCGTTCTCGCCCTCGGCATACCAGGCGATGAGCTTGATGGCGCTGTCGAGCTTTTCCGCAGCCTTGATGTCGGCCACCGTGATGTCACGGATGCCGCGTGCCGGGATATTGTCGGGGTAGACATGGTGTCCGCAGGCAAGGCTGGCCAGAATGGCGATCTTGCGGCAGGCATCGCGGCCGTCCACATCATCGCCGGGGTCCTTCGTCTCGGCATAGCCGAGCTGCTGGGCGATCTTGAGCGCCTCGTCAAAGCCCATGTTCTCGCGCTTCATCTTGGTGAGCATGAAGTTCGTGGTGCCGTTGACGATGCCGCGGATCTGGCTGATATGGTTGGCGGCCAGGCACTGGTGCATCGGGGTGATGATCGGGGTGCCGCCGCCGACGCTGGCCTCAAACAGGAACGCCGCACTTGTGCGCCTTGGCAAGGGCAAGCAGCTCGGCGCCGTAGGTAGCGACCATCTCCTTGTTGGAGGTGCAGACGCTGCGGCCGCTTTCCAGACACTGCCGCACATACGGGTAGGCAAATTTTGTGCCGCCGATCGTCTCGACCACGACCCGGACCTCCGGGTCATTCAGGATGGTGTCGATGGACTTTGTAAACAGCGCCGCGTCCGGGGAATCGGAGAAATCCCGCACATCGAGGATGTACTTGACCTCTACCGGCTCACCGGCACGGCGGGCGATGGATGCCGCATTGCGGCGGCAGACCTCCAGCACGCCGGAGCCGACCGTGCCAAAGCCCATAATTGCAATTTTAGCCATTCTATCTTCCCCTGTTCTTACACTTGGTATCCTGTATAAGCCGGGCATATCCGGTCCCCAGCTTTCCCGCCGCAGCGCAGCTTTGGCAGGGCAGCGGGCGAGGCGTGCCTCGCCCCTGCATCATGCCCCGCGGTGGATCTCCACCACGCAGGGCTGGTGGGACAGGCGGGTCAGCATCTCATCGACCGGCATCTGCATCGTGCCGGTGCGGACCGTGACCTCCACCTGCGCCGCGCCATTCTCCGGGCGGGACTGGGTGATGGTGACGATCGAGGCACCCGCCGCCGAAATGCCCGAGAGCAGGCTCTGCAGCGCGCCGGTCTTGTCGAGCAGCGTAGCCACAACGGTGATGGACTCGCGCCCGGTCTCGGCATCAAAGACGGTATCCTTATATTTGTAGAAGGCGCTGCGCGAAATGCCCGCCTGCTTGGCGGCGGCGGAGATATTGCTCACCGCACCCGAGGCCAGCAGCTCCTTGGCCTGCAGCACCTTGACAAAAACCTCCGGCAGAACATCCGCATCTACCAGCAGAAAACGCCTCTCGGCCATTGTGTTTCCCCCTTGTGTACAAGTGTTTCTCAATGTGTCCCATAATACCACGCCGGCGGGCAGGTTGCAAGCCTTTTGGGCCGGTTTTTGTGCATTTTGTCAGATTGCACAGCCCGCAGCCGTTAAAAGCCAACATCTTTTGTGCGAGTACAACTGTATCCCGTACAAAAACAAACCACCCCAACCGTTTTGCGGTTGGGGTGGTTTGTTATAAAGGCTTCCCCCGCGGGGGAAGCTGTCACCGAAGGTGACTGATGAGGGGCAGCTTTGCCTCTATTGCCCGGGAATGGGTCGCTGCGGCAAACGCGCCCCTCATCCGGCGCTTCGCGCCACCTTCCCCCAAGGGAGAAGGCTTTTATTCAGCCCCTGCCGCTGCCTCTGCGGCGGCCTGTGCCAGTGCGGCAAAGGGGTCTTCCTCACTCGTGACAGTGTAGCTGCTGTCGGGGAGGTTATCCTCGGTATAGTAGCCCACGGCGCCGCCGCCGGAGACGATGGCACCCGTGGAGGTGTCGAACCGTTTTTCAACGACATTCTCACCCTTGGCGAATTCCTTGACCGGCAGGTCTGCCTGCAGGTCCTCCATCAGGTATTTCCATGCCAGCTGGATGGGCTTGCCGCTGCCGCCCGCTTTGCCCAGCTTGTCCATCTCGGTCGGGCGGTCACAGCCCCACCAGATGGCGGTGACATAGTACGGCGTCAAGCCTGCAAAGGTGTAGTCCTTGTAGTTGCTCGTCGTACCGGTCTTGGCCACGGAATCCATCTCGCCGTCGGGGGCTCTGCCGTAGGCAGTACCCTTGGGGCTGTGCAGAACATTCCACAGCATACGGTTCATGATATAGGCCGTGTCGGCGCTGATGGCCTGCGTGGTGTTGATATACTTGTTGTTGTCGAGGATCATGTTGCCCTGATAGTCGGTGACCTCGGTGTAGTAGTGCGGCGTGGTGTAGCTGCCGGTGTTGAACATCGTGTAGGCACCCGCCAGCTGAACCACGGTCAGACCATTGCTCTGCGAGCCAAGGACCAGAGGGCCGAGGTCCATATCGTTCTCTGCGCTGATGTAGCTGCATTCCAGCGTATCATGCACAAAGTTGTACAGGTAATCCACGCCGACCATATCGCCGACCCAGACAGCCACCGTGTTGTAGGACTGCTGCAGGGCATCGTAGATCAGCATCGGGTTGCCCTGACCGCCGACACCGTTATAGTTGGTCGGCCATGCACGCCAGACATCGGTGCGGGACTGGGCTGCCTCGGAATTGGGGCTCATCACGCCGATATACTGATCCTTCAGGACCTTCTTGTCCTCCGCAGAGTAGTACGGGGCATCGAGGATCTGGGAGGAATAGCTGATCAACTTGTAGTCCAGCGCCAGCGCGTAGGCACCGATCGGCTTCATCGTAGAACCGGTCTGGTGGGGCGAGGTCGCACGGTTGAAGCCGAGGTCGACCTTCTTCTCACCGATGCCGCCGCCGATGCCCAGAATGTTGCCGTCATAGTCCAGCACGGCTATGGAAGCCTGGGTGCGGACCTTCTCATAGACGCAGAGGTAGACGGTCGTGTCGTTGGGGTAGTCGGGGTCGGTGGACTCGCCCATCTTCAGCGTTGTGCCTTCCTCGTCAGCGTAGACGGGGATTGCCTCCTGCCCGTAGACCGCGTAGCCGTCCTTCGTGATGGGCAGGCCGGTGGCCTCATCGTACTGGACCTCGTCCCAGCTGCTGCTGTCGGCGGGGTAATCACGCAGGCAGACCGGCTCCTCATGCCACAGGGCGGGGATCAGGTCGTCCTCGTTGTACATCGTCTTTTCTACACCCTCCTGAACCTTGGGGTCCACGGTGGAGTAGATGCGCAGGCCGCCGGAGAAGATCAGTTCCTTGGCCTCATCCTTCGTGTAGTTCAGATCCTCCTGCAGCTGGGTCAGCAGCTCGTTGTACAGGGCATCGGTGAACCAGGAGTTGCTCGAGGAGCGGGTCGCGTTCTCAGCCATGGCCGAGCTTTCGGTCAGGGTGATGGTCTCGGCCTTGGCGGCGTTAAACTCCGCCTCGGTGATATACCCCTGAGACTGCATCTCGTACAGAACATGGTTGCGGCGCTTGATGAGTTCTTCAGGGTTGGTGGCCGGGTTATACTTGGTCGGGTTCTTGGTGATGGACGCCAGCACCGCACACTCGGAGAGGGTCAGATCCTCGACATGCTTGCCGAAATACTCGAGCGAGCCGGCCTCCATGCCGTGGACGATGCCGGTCAGCGGGATCGTATTGAGGTATGCCTCAAGGATGGTCTCCTTGCTGTACTTGTTGTCCAGACCCAGCGCGCGGAAGATCTCGCGCACCTTACGCATATTGTCCTGCTCGTTATCGCCGGTCAGGTTTTTGATCAGCTGCTGCTCCAGCGTGGAGGCACCGCGGTTGGTGCCCCAGATGCGGTTGCCGGTGAAGGCGTTCAGCGCAGCGCCGATCGTGCCCTTGAGGTTGATGCCGGGCTCGGTCCAGAAGTTCTTGTCCTCGATGGCGACGACGGCATTTTTCAGGTTGTCCGGCATGGCGGAAAGCTCACGCCAGATGCGGTTTTCGCCGCGGGTCAGCTGGTCATACTCGTCAACATAACGGTCGTAGATGATCGAGGTCTGCTTGTTTTTCTGGTTGTCCAGATCGAGCGTCTCGGCATCATCTGCCGTGACCTGCACGATATACATGGACAGCAGCACGCCGCCTACGCTGCCCGCCATGATACACAGGCAGAGCATACAGCCGATAAAGCTTAGGATCATACCAATGATGCTGCGGCGCTTTTTCGGCTTTTTCTTTTGTTCTGGTTGTTCTGGGGTGCGCCGGGCTGACCGGTGGCACCTGCGGTTGTTTTTACGCCATCTGTGGAGATATGGCGCTGCTGCTTGGGTTCTATGGGAACCGCCTCCTTTGGTCCATATAAAAGATACGGCCTTACGCCGTAACACGAAAATGCACAATGCTATAGAATGGATTATACCACAAAACGGCAGCAAAAGTACAGTATCGGACGCAAAATTCACAACTTTCGGTGTTTTTGTCTGTCATGGCGGCCATACTAACCGTGCAAGGGGGAATTATTATGCAAAACAGACAAATCAGCCCGCGCGGGGTATATCTCGCGCTGCTGGCGGCGGCTGCGGTGCTCTGCCTGGCGGCGGGGCTGGCATGGCTTGTGCGCGGGCAGCCGCAGGCTGCCCCGCCCCGCTACCTGCTGCGGGACTGCGCCGGCCACCCGGCCCTGTATACAGCCGAGGGCACCGGCCCGCTGGCCACCTATGAGGAGATCTACACACACCTGCTGCCCGAAAGCGATGTGCTGGCCCTGCAGCAGGGCGTCTATCTTGCAAACGAGGCCGAGCTGCAGCAGCGGCTGGAGGATTACGGACTTTGATTCTTGCGTCCGCACCCTTTTTATGGTATAGTATAGGCATCTACCATATATATAAAGGAGCTATTACTATGAGCGAACAGGAAATTCTGAGCGCGGTACAGGATATTTTCCGCGATAATTTTGACGATGACTCCCTTGAGATCAACCGCAGCACCTGCGCGGACGATATTGAGGACTGGGACAGTCTGGAGCAGATCAACCTGCTGACCGCCATCGAGAAGAAGTTCAACATCAAGTTCAAGCTGGCGGATGTCCGCGGCCTGAAGGATGTCGGCGATCTGCTGGATCTCGTCGCACGGATGGTGTGATCCCGCAGGCGGATGCAGACATCTGCCCCCACATAACTTTTGCATACTTTCATGGCGGCAATTTTGCCGCCTTTTTCCAATGATACAAAGGAGTCTGCCATGAACCACTACACGCTGGCGGAAATGACCCCCGGCCTGAGCGAGGAGTTCACCGTCACGGTCACGCCGGAGATGATGGACGCATTCTGCACCATCACCGGGGATGTCTCTCCCATTCACATGGATGCCGACTATGCCAAGGGCCGCGGCTTTCCCGGCCGGGTCGTCTACGGCATGCTGGGCGCCAGCTTCTTTTCGACACTGGCAGGCGTTTACCTGCCCGGAGAGCATTGTCTGCTCCACGGCGTTGAGTGTAAATTTGCCAAGCCCATCTTCATCGGGGACACGCTGACCGTCAAGGGGACCGTTGTCTCGGTCAGTGAGATCGGCAGCGAGGCCGAGATCAAGGCGGTCATCACCAATCAGGACGGCAAGCGCGTGACACGCGGCGTCATCAAGGCCGGACTGGCGAAATAGCCCCCTTGCCGCCCCTACAACTGTGAGGAGAAAATCATGGCTTATACCTATCTTATCACCGGTGCCACCAGCGATGTGGGCCGCGCGCTGATTGAGCGGCTTTTGGTCGGCGCCCCTGCCGACACGACTGTGCTGGCCCAGGGCTGCGGCGATCTGGAAAAGCTGGCCGACCTCTGCGCCCGCTTCCCCGGTCAGGTTCGTCCCTTTGATGTGGACCTGTCCGACCGTGCCAAGGTGGACACCTTTGTGCAGGTGCTGGCATCGTCCGCCCCTGCGCCGACCCATTTCATCCATCTGCCCGCCCTGCCTGTGGTCAATGCCAAGTTCAAGGCGTTTGACCAGACCCGCTTTGACCGCGATCTTGAGATTCAGGTCCACAGCGCCGTGCGCATCTGCCGCGCCGTGCTGCCCGCCATGGCCAAGGCAAAATTCGGCCGCGTGCTGTTCATCCAGACCAGCTACACCATCGGCTGCCCGCCCAAGAACACCGCCGCCTATGTCATGGCCAAGAGCGCCATCGGCGGCCTTGTCAAGAGTCTGGCTGTCGAGTATGCCCGCTTCGGCATCACGGTCAACTGTGTGGCCCCCAGCATGATGGAAACCAACTTTTTGAAGGACACCCCCGACCTGATCGTACAGGCCGCCGCCGAGGAAAACCCGATGGGCCGCAACGCGACCCCCGCCGATGTGGTCCCGGCCATGGCGTTCCTGCTCTCCGATGAGGCGCGGTTCATCACCGGCGTAACGCTGCCGGTCACGGGAGGGTCGGCCATTGTCTGAGACAACATTCCGGCTGGCGCGCCTCGGCGAGGACGCCGCCACCATTGATTTTATCAACGACAATTTTGACATGCGCCTGCCGCTGCTGAACCGGCCTGAGCTGTACCACCACTACTACGCAGGGCGCGGCGGTGTGCCCCAGTTTGCCGTGGCGGAGGAGGACGGCCGCTATGTCAGCGCCGCCGGGTACATATTGGCCAACACCCGGCGCAAGCCGGACATCTGGGTCAGCGTCTGGGTGGCCGCCAAGGGCCACAACGGTGTCGGGCTGGAACTGATGAACGCCCTGCCCGGGCTTTTGAACGCCGATGTGGTGGCTTGCAACAACATCCGCCCCAACACCTGCACCTTTTACCAGTTCCTCGGCTGGCGGGCCGAGCGGCTGCCCCACTACTACCGTCTGGGCCGCCGCCGCGCGTACTACCTTGCCAAGCCGCTGCGGTATTCCCTGCCCCCTGTCCAGCGCGATCTGGGCCTTGCCAAGGTGGAGGACGCCGCCGACCTGATCCCGCTGGGCATGCCCGCCACGCCCCACACACCGCGCAAGGATGTGTGGTACATGCGGCGGCGGTACTTCCACTACCCGCACTTCCAATATGATGTCTGGGCCGCCTGCGAGAACAACAAGCTGCTGGCCTATGTCGTGACCCGCACAGTCTCCGCCAAGGAGACCGGCTGCGCCGCCGTGGTGCGGCTGGTGGACTTCATCGGTGAGGACAGTGTGCTGCCCCGTCTGGGGGCGGCGCTGGACGCGATCCTGAACCACGAGGGCGCCGAGTACATGGACTGCTACAACGCCGGCATCCCCGCCGATATCTGGCTGGCCGCCGGCTTTACCGAGCGCGTCGAGGGCGATGGCTGCATCATCCCCAACTACCTGACCCCGCCCCTGCACGAGAACACCGAATATTACTACTTTACAAACAAGCCGGAGAATTTCGTCATGTTCAAGGCCGACGGCGATCAGGACCGCCCGAACCTGAAATAAACCAGAACACCCCGCAGCGAAGGGAGCGTACCCTCTCGCCGCGGGGTGTTCTTATCGGTTATGATGATTGCGCCTACCTATTTTATATGTAATATATAGGCAGACAACAAAAAAGAAATAAGCCTGTGAACAAAAAAGATGTCACAGGCTTATGGTCGGAGTGACGGGGATTTTCCCTCGGAACTAAAAAAACAGTCCACCGGACTGTTTTTTGCGCGCTGCGGCGCGCCGTCCTGTTCAAACCCTCGTCCCTCTGGCGACAAAAAGGACCCCCAGCCTAAGCTGGAGGTCCTTTTGGTCGGAGTGACGGGATTTGAACCCACGGCCTCTTGGTCCCGAACCAAGCGCGCTACCAACTGCGCTACACCCCGGAAAGAAAAACCGCAGCAGCCAGGCTGCTGCGGTGTGGTTGGGGATGAGAGGATCGAACTCCCACGGGCGGAGTCAGAGTCCGCTGCACTACCATTATGCGAATCCCCATCGCATTTTGTGTCTTGGGCGTCTGCCCTCAACGCTCATATATTATAGCGTGCCCCGCAGGATTTGTCAACGCTTTTTCAAAAAACTTCAAGATTTTTAAAAAATCTTTATCCGCCCTGCACAGCCTTTTTCTCTGCTTTCATGGACATTTGCCTGCAAATGGGCTATACTGTTTTTCATAGGGAGGGGTGCTTATGGTACAGGTCGATCTCATCACCGGGTTTTTAGGCTCCGGAAAGACAACATTTTTACGCAAGTATGTACAATATCTTATCCAACAGGGACACAATGTCTGTATTCTGGAAAATGATTTCGGTGCGGTGAATGTAGATGCCATGCTGCTGCAGGACCTCATCGGGGAGCGCTGCGACATCGAAACGATCAGCGGCGGCTGCGACTGCGACACCCATCAGCGCCGCATGCGGACCAAGCTGATCTCGATGGCGATGCGCGGCTTTGACCGGGTGGTCATTGAGCCAAGCGGCATCTTTGATGTGGACGAGTTCTACGACATCCTGCGGGACGAGCCGCTGGACCGCTGGTACGCGCTGGGCAATGTCGTTGCAATCGTGGATGCTCGGCTTGAGGACAAGCTCTCCCCGCAGGCGGAGTATCTGCTGGCCTCGGAGGCTGCCAGCGCCGGGCTTGTGGTCATGAGCCGCGCCCAGCAGGCAAGCTGCGCGCAGGCCGAGGCGGTGGTTGCGCATCTGAATCGCGCGCTGGCAGCCTGCCGCTGCCCCCGCCGCTTCGGTGACGATGTCCTCTGCAAAGACTGGGCCGCGCTGACCGATGCGGACTGGGAACGCATCGACCGCTGCGGGTGGCAGCAGACAAGCTATGTCAAGCTGCACTTTGACGAGCATGAGGCGTTCACCTCGCTGTATTTTCTCGAGCTGGGCCGCACGGCAGAGCAGCTGCAGCGGGCCGCACGCACGCTGCTGCAGGGCGCAGGGTACGGCCATATCCTGCGCATCAAGGGCTTCATTCCCGAAAACGGCGGCTGGCTGGAGCTGAATGCCGCCCGGGATGCAATGACCCTGCAGCCGATCCCAAACGGTCAGGAGGTACTGATCGTCATCGGCGAAGGGCTGGATAAGGCTGCCATCGAGGCGGTTGTAAAGCGGTTGTGAATATTTATAGCATCTGAATAAATATGCAAAGCCCGTATCCTTCGCGTTGAGGGATACGGGCTTTGGTTGTTATTCAGCGCACATTTTGCAGACGGTGCGGTTATTCTTCGTCAAAAACCTTCGTCCAGTTGTACTCTTTTCTTGCAGGGCGGCCGCTGTCATTCTGGTCCCTGCGGGCAGTATACGCGCCGATCACGGCGGAGGGCATCAGCAGCGCCTTCTCGACCTCGGACTGAAAGACCAGCTTCGGATTCTTGATCTTGGGATTCTTCATCAAATCCTTCCAGTAGGTGTCATAGTCCATCATGACCGCCATCGCCTCAAACAGAATGGTCAGGCTTTCATAGCGGGCGATGACCTTATTGAGGGCATCCAAAAACTGCATGTTGGCCTTGCCCTCCATCATGCCGTCATCCTTGCCCTTGACATTACGGCGGCAGAAGTAGGCTGTCATCTGCAGAATATCCTCAAAGGCCTCCATCTGGCCGGTCGTCAGCCTTGCCGAGAGCGCCTCGCGGTCGATGTAGCGCAGCAGGGCTGCCGTGATTTCCTTTTTTGTCGCAGCATCGTCCGGTTCCAGCTGGTTCACCGGCTCGGCGTCCGTCTCCACAAAGTCAGTCGTCTCCACGATATCCGGCGTTTCGGGGTATTCGTCCTCCAACTCCTCCGGCATACCGCCCACGACATAAAGACGATAGTTTTCCAGATCCTCAAGGATCGCACGGGACAGATACGGCAGCGGCGCGCTCTTGGTGCGTGCCACCGGGATGACCTTGGCGGCATAGCGGGTCGCAGCCCCCTCAAACCAGCGGCGCAGGCCGCCGCAGTTGTCGATGACATTGTTCATCGTCTGGAAGAAATGCGCGTTGCCGCCGTCAATCATCTTGTCATTGCCGTGCGGCGTTCCGGCCATCTTGACCATGGCGCCGATGATGGTATGCACGGCCTCCATCTCATCGGCTGTCAGTTCTCGTGCCAGCTTATCCAGCTCTGCCTTGACCTCCAGCTCCTGACGCAGCATTTCCGGCGTAGCACCGTAGGAATACGGGATCGTTGTCTCAGGCACCGAGACATACTCCAGCGTCAGGACATTCGGGTCATCGTCCAAAGTGCCGGTCTCTGCCAGCGTCAGCTTGTTTTTCTTGCTGCGCACCTTGCTCGACATGGATTTGGTGATCTCGTTCAGCTTGTCATCCGCGACCTGCTTGTCCACCGGCTCGATCGTGACTGCGATGGCAATGACGCGCTGGCGGTCTTTTTCGTAGACCTCATAGTCAAAATAAATGTCGGTGTGTCCGTTGATCTCACTTTTCGCCTTGTCCAGCACCGTGCGGCGGACATGGGCCCAGTTGGCCGCGTTGCAGTCCACCTGTTTTTTCAGCGTTTCAATGTTCCAGACGAGCGGCTCGCCCTTCTGCTTTTTCGTCAGGTAGAGATTCTGGTAGCTCTTGCACAACTCATAAATCTTCAAGCTATACTGACTCTTCATCGGGAGCGTATAGGTGATGTTCATTGTTGTGTAGAACTCTTTAAGCTGAATCAGGTGCGGTTTGAGCGACTGATCCAGCGTCAGCACGATCTTGCCGGTGCCCTCATCGATCGTTGCGCTGGAAAGCCAGCGGAACATCGTGATTTTTTGGGTGCCTGCCAGACGGATCCACTGTACCTTGGCGTTGGCGATATCCTCGATGTTCTTTTTGACCTGCTTGTACATCGAGCCGTTGTGGGGGTCCACGCCGCAGAGCTTGAGAAACTCATAGATCGACATCTCATAGCGGGGCAGCTCAGTATCCGACGGCTTGATCATGGCGAAAATGTGCAGCATCAGCTTTTGCTGACTCAGCGAAAGACTGTACATTGCGTTCTGGATCAGGTCGTTGGATTTCCGGACGATCGTCTGGCTGCCGCGGCCGCTGTAGGTAGCGACCGGGGCGGTGCTTTGCTTTTTGCCGTTTTTTGCACCGGCCTTGGCCGCAGTCTTTTTGGTGCGGCCGTTTTTGCTCCCTGCCTTGGTGGCCGAGGGGGTGGGTGTGTAGAAGCCATGCTGAAAACCTCATTCTCAGGCATTGCCGCACAACGCCGCAGACGGGACTTGTACGGGATGCCTTTACACGCACTGAAAATACACATCCCAAGCCCGCAGCCATCCTGCTGCACGGGCCGGAAATGTGCTTTAAATAACAACAATTTTCTAAAAATCTAAAAAAGCATGCGAATTTCCCGAAAAGTATCGCGCAATTCGTTAAGCGTATAATACCAGATTGTGCGCCGGGTGTCAATTATTGTAACATTCAGCAC
>ENA-OUNH01000078-OUNH01000078.1-human-gut-metagenome-genome-assembly--contig:-NODE-78-length-36782-cov-6.138208_pt1 | contig 36782 bp, 30 predicted proteins | sample MGYA00242806_ERZ504814 | MGnify/ENA primary metagenome ERZ504814 (study PRJEB26092, sample SAMD00036389) | human gut metagenome | host: Homo sapiens | study: EMG produced TPA metagenomics assembly of...
TTGGCATATAGATCTTCTGTCCTTTTGTTTCTACATTTCCTTCTGAGAAGATGTATGCTTTTTCTATCTCGTAGTTTTTGTCTTTTAATACGTTTACTAAGGCACTGTGTTTTTGTAGTCTTTTCCTGATTTTATTTCTAGTGGAGTTACTTTTCCATCTAGTTCTATGACGAAGTCTAATTCTCCTTGTTTTTGTTGTTGAAGTAATATAAATTGAATCCGTTTGCTAATAGTTCTTGTGCTACTACATTTTCGAAGAGGGCTCCGTTGTTGATTGATTTTTCTTTATTTAGTATTGCTATTTTTACCTGATCTGAATATTGATTGGTCAGGATTCCTACGTCTGAGAAGAATAGTTTGAATAAATTTCGGTTTTCACTTATAATCAGTGGCAGTTTGGGTTCGTTTATGTTGTATACAGGAATTGCTACGCCTGCATCTTTCAACCATAGGAAATCATTTGCTACTCTGTCGTAATTGAGTCCTTTTCCGAGTGTGTTAATCTTGAATCTTTTGTTTTTGCTGTCCAGTTGTCCTGGCATGGAATCGTAGATTTCTCTTAATTTTAGTTTGTAATTTGTTTCATATTTTGTAAAATCTGCTTTATATAATCTCATAATTTTTTGATGGACTGCTGCTACTCTTGCAAGGTCGTTTGTTTGTGTATATACTGCAACTGCTTCTGGCATTCCTCCTACGATGAGATAGAGATAAAACACATCTAACATTTTTTTGTGTACAAATTCATCGACTGGCTGTTGTTTCTTATAACATTCTTCCAGCATTTCTAGTATGTTTTCTTTGATTCCAACGGCTTTCATAAATTCTTTTACTGTTAACGGATACATATCTTCGATTCTTAGATAGCCTACTGGGGCTGATCTTAGGTCGTTTAATTCAACGCCTAGAAGTGAACCACTCATAATGTATCTATAACTTCCTTCTTCTACAAGGAATTTGATTCTTGTGACAATATCTTTAAATTCTTGTATTTCATCAAAAAAGATAATTGTATTTCCTTTGTTTAGCTGTTTATCCGTGATCAGACTCAATCGCATTAACAGGTCTTGTGCATTTGTAGCATTTTCAAAATAGTTCTACTAGTTCTGGACGTTCTATAAAATTGAGTGCTATATAATCGTATTTTGATTCTTTTAAACACTCTCTGATCAGATATGTTTTTCCTATCTGTCTTGCTCCAGTTAATAGGAATGCCTCTTTTCCCTGTAAAATCCAGTTATTGATTGTGGTTTTCATTTCTCGATCGATCATCATATCACCTCTGATTTTATTTTTTCCATCCACTTTTTTGTTTATTCTGCAACTTTTCTAACCTTATTTTACATAGTTTTTGCAACTTTTCCAACCATTTTTTTGATAATTTTGCAATTTTTCTAACCTATTTTAGTATGATTTTTGCAACTTTTCAAACTTTTCTTATGAATATTCATTATTCATAAGAAAAAGAACCATAAAATAAACTGTCTAATCTCTGAGATTACGTTTATTTTATGGCCCTTGCTATTACTCTTGTTTTAAATTTTATTTAAAATATTTATCCAGAATCTGGCGTTCTCCTTCATTGTCATTGATGTCTGTGACAATATCTGCTACCTCTTTTACTTCATCTGCTGCATTGCCCATGGCGACTCCAAGTCCTGCATATCTGATCATATCGATATCGTTGAAATTATCACCAAATGCCATTATCTCTTCTTGTTTCACATGAAAATGGTCTTTTAACATATGGATTGCATCGGATTTGGATGCTTTCATGGACATGATCTCTAAATAGGTATCTTTGGATCGATAAATTCTGATCTGTGGGAATTCTTTTACTAACTGTTGTTCCAACGCTGCAATATCTTCTTTATCTCCCATGCATAACACCTTGTGTACTTCTTTGTAGACTTCTTCATCTTCAAAAGACACTTCTTGTGGAATCACGCCTGTGATATCACTTTCCTGCGCTGCCCAATATTCTTTTTTATCTTTTACCAGCCATTCATCGTTTGTGTAAATGTTAACCGAAATCTTTGGATTCAATTCATAGACTCTTCTGCATAACTTCATGGCAACTTCTTGTGGCATTGCCACACTGTAGATTGGATGGTCTTCTTCATCAACAACTAAAGCTCCGCTGTAGCAGATCATTGGACTCTTCGCCTCTAATTCTGCTCTGATAGCTGTCATGCCTTTGGGCATTCTTGCGGATACTAAGACGTATGGGATTCCATTTTGGTTGATCTGTTTTATTTTTTTCTTGTATTTTCTGGTATCTGATGTTTTGAATTTAATAATGTTCCATCAATATCACTAAATACTGCTTTATATTTTTTCATTATGTCTGCATCCTTTCGTTTCTCTGCTTTGTTGTCTATTTCTTCCATTATTATAAAGCAAGAAAAGCCATCTGGCGAGAGTGAAATATCCCAGATGGCTTTTCATTTTTAATTTGCTTTCACTGACTTCGCATTAGAATATGCTCCGTATACTTTCTGATTTGTTGAATCATAGTAGTAATAGCGAACCTGTACATAATATTTCTTGCCTTTTTTTAGACCTGTTTTTGTATAAACATTTTTCGCTAAACCTGTTGTTTTGTATTTTGCAGATTTCATCTTTTTGCTTGTAGAATAACGAAATCTAAATCCTCGTTTTTCTCCATATTTATTTGTATATTTGATAGATTTGGCTACAAATCCTGTTCCTTTTCCAGACTTACCTTTCAAAGATGATAGTTTCGCTGTTCCTACTTTGATTTTAACAAATTTTGCTGTTAATACAATATTTTTATCTGAAGCAGGTACTTTATTAACAACTTTTCCTTGATAAGTCCATCCCGCAAATACATAACCTTTCTTACCAGCAGTTTTATATTTTGTTTTATTCCATCCTGGTAATTTAGTTCCAGCTTTTGTTTTATTTATTGTTGTAACAGTTTTTCCACCATTACCTTTTAATGTTACTGAAATTGTTTTTGGTGTTTCTGATGGTTTTGGTGTTTCTGATGGTTTTGGTGGCTCTGATGGTTTTATTGGCTCTGATGGTTTTGTTGGCTCTGATGGTTTTGTTGGCTCTGATGGTTTTGTTTCTTCTTTTTTATCTACATATAAATTCTTGAAACTTACTGCACCATCCCATAAACCAAGTCCCATATATCCAGTTTTGATATCAAAGAAATCTTTGTCTGACTCTTTATTTGCATCAAAAGTATAATTTAAGCATTCCTTATCATCTACATATACTTTCACTGCATTTGCTTCTTTTTCAATCTTCACATGATGATATGCTCCATCACTAATGCTAGAAGACATCTCTCCTACTGCAATATCACCATCTTTATACATTCTGAACAAGCGCACCTTGTTACTACCTGGAACAAACTGAAGACAATATGCTCCATTTGGATCCGTTGATTTTGATGCAAAAATTAAGTTAACTAATCCTTTTTCAAAGGACATATCCGCTTCTATTGTTGATTTTTCATTAACTACCGCATCTTCAGACATATAAAAATCATTTGCAGACTGGTTGGAATCTGATAACACTTCTCCATCAATCGTCCAATTACCACTTACATTTACAAATTTCTTAATGTTTGTTTTGAAGTTATTTTCTTTTACATTAATCGTAAATATCTTTTTCTTTGATGGATCTGATTTACTCGATGCAGTAACTGTTGCTTTTCCTGATTTTAATGCTGTTACAACTGCTTTTCCATCTGACTCTTTGATACTTACAACATCTTTTCCTTCTGTAACATCCCATGTTATCGTCTGATCCATAGAAATTGGAAATACATATGCACTTAATTCTACACTATCACCAGCATATAATATCTGGTTCTCATTCTGCATAGATCCAACAGATTCCACATCTGTCAATTCTTCCTTATCTGTCCAAATTGACTTCATTGGATAAATATCAATATCTGCTTTTACAGGATCACCTTCTACTAGAACAGATGCTCCTAAACTTGTTGGTGTTGGGAATATCTGGTTCGCTCCTGCTGCTGTATTATTACTGCTAAATACTTCAACACTAGCTTTGTCTACATAAATATGTAATTCTACAGAACCATCTTCATTCTTTTTCACATTAGACTGCTCATTTATTTTTTGAATTCCTGACTGATAATCTTTCCTGATTTACTTCTATCGATAGATAGTTTCTCATTTTCTAAATCATAAATTACATCGGTATATTCTGTATCATTTTGATTCTTTCTTAGTCTGAACCCAACTTTCTTTGTTTTCTCTGATGGTTTAAATTTAGCAACAATCTCATATGTATCCTTTGCAAAATCCTTTAAGAGATCATTATCTTCTGAAATTGTAACATCTTTATAAGAAATCTTATTTTCTGCATCTCTTAAACTCTCATATTCACTGATTGGTGTCTGTGTTAAAACGTATTTTCCATTTTCCTGTTTTAGTCCTACTTTAAGATTCAGATTATAAGTTCCATTAAAATTCTGTCCTACAGTATCTGCAACTTTATTACAATAATCATCCCATGTATTCATCCAATTTCCTTCAATAATCTCTGGAATCGTTGGATTTTCCTGTGTTCCGAAGTTTTGTACATAATATGTCATTGCTGCATAGGAATCCTTACCAAAGTTCATAACACCGTCACTGTTTTTGTAAGCTTCATCTGCAACAAATTTCCATTTTCCATCAACTTGTTTAAAATCACCGACTTTATAAAATCTTCCACCGCGGGAAAGTACCCATTTCACACCATCTTTTGTTTCAATTGGATAAAGGTCAGGGCATTCTGTATGAAGATCTGCATATGTAGATTCACATTTCCAATCTGTCAGATTGTCTGATGAATAAATACGAAGTGGTCCGCCTGCAATTACCATGAACCATTTATTTTCCCATCTAAAAACTTTAGGATCTCGGAAATCTCTATTGTTTAATGGATCTTTTGACCAGTCTGCTACAATTTTATTTGTTTTTTTCCAAGTTTTTCCTTCATCTGTACTATAGGCAACTTTAATACGTTGTCCATTTCCATCTGCTGTGATCAATGCAACTAATCCACCTTCATTGCCGTCACCAAAAAGTCCTGATGTATTCTTTTCATCCGCTACAATACATCCTGAAAACATAGCTCCATTTGCATCTGGATATAATGCAATTGGCTGTTCTTCCCAATGGATCAAATCTTTACTTGTTGCATGTGCCCAATGCATTGGCCCCCATTTTGTATCATCATAGAACTGATAGAACATGTGATATGTTCCTTTATACTTAACCAATCCATTTAAATCATTTCCCCATCCGTCCTTTACAGAATAATGATACTGATTTCTGTATGCTTCATTATAATAAGTTTTATCTGCTGCTCGGCGATGCACATTTACACGATATGTTAAAGTTGCTGTCTGTCCATTTTCTCCCTGAACTGTGCTCTTTACTGTAATGTAATTCTTACCAACTTTAACTGGAATATTCTTTCCATCGTTATATGTTTTTCCATCATATTCAACCTGTACATCTGCATTTTCATTTTTCTTTTCGATATTCAAGTCTACTGTTTCTGCATTATTCTTTACATACTGAATCATAATTGGTTCTGTGGATGTAAATTGTGCTGCTTTCTCCACATCTCCAGTTGAGGAAGATACCGAGATATTTTTTAACTCTGGTGTGTTTTGATCATTTAATTCTGTATAATAGGTATTTTGGAATGTCATCTCACCATTCCAATTTAATAGACCAAGAGAACCTTCTGTCAAAACAGTACTCTGTCCTTTGTCGTCTTTTTGAAGTGTATAATCACCTGTACTTGCTATCAAAGTATCATTTACATAATAAGAAATCCATGAATCGTAAGCCACTACTTTTAAAGTATATTTCTCATCATCCGTTGCTTTTACTTCTTTTTCATCAATCAACTGATAATCACTATTTTCCTGCCATCGCCAAAGCTTGCATTTATGCGAACCTCCATCGATATTTACCGCATAGCATTCTTTATTATCAAGATTATTATTAAAACGGAAAATTAATGTTGCTGCACCTTGATTTCTCTTAAATGTTACGTCTGTAGAATATACAAAATTCTTAGCTGTTGTTTTACTGAATGCAAAACAGTCTCCTTTATCAACTGCATTGCTGTACAGACCATCTTTTGTTCTTTCCAATCGCCTTTCTTATAATCAAAACCTGTTAAATTCGTTTGATATCCTTGCGCTGCCTCTTTCTCCTGACTATCTGTTGCAGCATTTACAGTAATCGTTTGATATCCTGTTACTGGTGTTATGGAGGTAACTGTAACAGCTCCTGCCATCATTATTGCTACTAATCTTGGGCTAACTTTCCTCATATTTTTTCCCTTTCTTTGTAGAAAAAAGGACGATCTAACTATAATCGTCCTTTTTCACTCAAAAAACAATAGTTCTATGCTTAGGCTTTCACTAATTGTAATATCTTGTCTACGTTTGCTCTTCCTCGCTTAATACCAAGTCCTATGACAACACAAAGTATCACACTGATGATCGTAATGATCACTCCAGCTACACCAAATACTGTAAATGGCATTTTACTTTGGACACCTAGTCCCCAATACGCAAGTATGACTCCGATAGAAGATAGAATAATGAGATTGCGAATCCATTTTTTGAGGTTATTAAGCATTTGTGTCTGAAATTCAATTTCTTTTAACTGCTGTGCTCTTGTTTGTGTTGTCATAATACACTTCCTTTCTTAGTATTTTAATCCTGGGTTAAAGAATCCGATCATAACTCCGATAAATGCTACAACTACTAAGATCAACATTGTAACAACTGGAGATACTTTTTTCTTTGACATTAACCACCAACAGAAGATTACAAAAGCTGCTGTTAAGAATCCTGGATATACTCCGTCTAACTGTTTCTGAAGATTTAAGAATTCTTTTCCTGCACTGTTTACAAGATGGAATGATGTTTTTACTGATACCCATGTTGCTGCTACAGATCCAACAACCATTGTTCCTAACATAACGATTGCTTCACGGATCGCGGTTGCTTGCTCACCAACCAGGATATCTACGGCTTTTCCACCCAGTTCATATCCTTTGAAGTATAAGAACTTCATTCCAAATGCCATGATCAAGTTCCATGCTACGATATAGAAGATCGGTCCTACGACAGATCCACCTGTTGATAATCCCAGTGCGATACCAAGTAAGATAGGAATTAATGTACCTACAACTAAGGAATCACCAATACCTGCTAAAGGTCCCATAAGACCGGCACGGATACCATTGATCGCTTCTGCATCGATATCTTCATTTCCATTTGCTTTTGCTTCCTCAAGACCAGCTGTGATACCTACGATGATAGATCCAACCTGTGGTTCTGTATTAAAGAAAGCTGTGTATGTATTCATTGCTTCTTTCTGTTCTTCTTTTGTATCATATAACTCTTCTACCAATGGAAGCATTGCACACAGATAACCAAATGTCTGCATATGTTCCTGAGAGAAACATGTTAAGTTTCCATAAGCCCAGTTACGGAATGATTTATTTAACGCTTTTTTAGATAGTTTTTTCTCTGCCATATTAAATATCCTCCTCGTCATCATCGTCAAAGGAACCGCCAGAAGCTAAGGCTGCTTCTTTTGCTCTGATTCCTACCATTTTAATGTTGTAGTAAATAATTGCGAACATTGCTGCTACAACTGTTACTGATACAAGGTTTAATCCCATACTTGCTGCTAATGTAAATCCGAAGAAGAATGGTATAAAGTCAACTGCTTTTGTTACTACCTGTTTTAATAAGATCGCAATACCTACGCAAGGAAGCAAGCTACCTACTGTAAACAGTGTTTTCATTGCAATTCCATCCATTGGTAATGTTGTTTTGATCGCTTCTACAACTGGAACTCCTAATTTACACATTACAACTGCTGGTAAGAAACTGCAGATGATATGAGAAATCCATGGAAGAACCATATCTACAACGTATAATCTCCTGAATTCACCTTTTTCAACGGCCTGCCATCCAATGTGCTGCCATACAAGGTTGATCGTTGCTGTTCCATAGAATAATACTGTACCGATCGTTCCTACCATTGCTCCAAATGATGTTGCCATGGAGATACCTTTTGCTGATGCAGGATCTAATCCGTATGAATTTAATGCTAACATTGCCAGTGGAATACCGATATAAGATACGGCACGAACGTCTGCTGATACAGTTCCTCCTGGTGTAACCAATGCGATATATACAACCTGCATTGCCGCACCGACTAAAACACCTGCCTGAATATCTCCAAGTACGATACCACAGACAAGACCTGCAACTAATGGTCTTCCTAATGTGTAGTTACCAATGGTTGTACCTCCCATACCAGGCATACTGGATAAGCAGGCAAAAATACCTAAAATGATTGCTTGTAACCAACTAATTGTCATAATAGTTTCTCCTCTCTATTGGTTTTTAGTTAAATCCAAACTGACCTCTGAATTTGTCCCATGTTCCGATGGACGCTTCTTTGATCAGTGCAAATTCGATTTCATAACCAGCTTTGCTGATTGCTTCTAAAGCTTCTGCTTCTTCCTGTGTAATAGATTGGTTATTACCAAGTTTGACAGCTTCTGGTCTGTCATTACATGGTCCTACGATTACTTTCTTTACATCACTTGGAACAAATCCATCATCCACTAAGATCTTCTTCATCTGGATTGGATCTTTTGTGATCAGGAAGTAATTGTCTTTGCTGTCTAATACTTTCTGGTTTTCTTTTTCCATGCTTCATATGTCCAAACAAATGTTTTCTTTGTGCTGGCACTCTTGTATGCCATCTTAAGTGCATCTGTTGTTGCTGCTTTGTCGTTCACTGCGATCAGCCCATCGCATGGATACTCTAGTGACCAACGTGTTACTGTCTGACCATGGATCATACGGTCATCAATTCTTAAAAATGAAACTGACATATTTTTTTCCTCCTTAAAATTTAAATATCGTCTTCTTCATCATCGTTTGCTGATGTCATAACAAATTCTTTCACTGCGTCTTTTGCCTCATTGATCAAGCTATCTTTTAGCATGTCTGTGTCTACGCCGTCTTTCATTAATGTTGCTGTTAATGCCATTGCCAGGTTCATTCCTCCAAAGATCATGGTCTTACCGATCAGTCCTTTGTTTGATACCTGTTCAATTGCATTTGTAAGAGGTGATCCACCCACAATGTCACCAAGAAGAATGATCTCATCGTCTACTGTGATCTTGCTGATCGCATTGCTAAATTTCTCTGCGAATTCATCAGCACTCATTCCGTCCTCTAATCCGACGCTGATCACGTCTTCTCTTTCTCCACCAGCTAACATCTTAAGTACACTGTGAAGTCCTGGTGCAAATGTTCCGTGGCTGACTAATACTACGTATTTCATCCTCTTCTCCTTTCTTTTTTCCTATCTCTTATTTACAAGCTTATTCTACCAATCACGCAAAAAAAGGACATCTGTAAATTGTCATGACTTTCAATTTACAAATGTCCCTTTTTATGTGACAAATGTCATATTTGTGTTTTGTTTGTTTTGATCTTCTTATTATTACTGATTTAAAAGCTTATCAATCTCTTGTTTTAGTTTCAAGATATTGGAATCAAATTCTTCTTCATCTGTAAGAATTCTTGTCATCTCACTGTCAATCTTTTGGTAGGCTTCATTGTATCTTCGGAATTTTGGAATCTGCAAGGCATTGTTCATGAGTTCATCTAACAATTTCATTTTATCTGTCATATTCTCACCCATGCTTTTTTCTAATACCTGCTGTGCTTGTTTTGAATTCGTCACAGCTTTTAATGGTGAGATTCCCTGACGATACTGAAAGATCTTTTGCTGTGTCTTTGTTTCATAACATAATTTCTTTAAAAACTGCCATGCCATATCTCCTTGCTTGGTCTGATTGCTGATTCCCATCAGCAGATTATCTACCTGTGTCTTATTCTCTCCATCTGGTCCGGAAGGGAGTCTGATACAATCCCATTTGAAATCAAAGTATTTATTGATCTTCCATGGATATGGTTTATACGTTCTAAATTCTGAAAATGTCATAGGACGAAATGCAATATTTCCAGAATCAAAATCATCAGATGTCAGATTTCGAAAAGATGATATTTTTTCAATCTTCTTTGTAAAGAGGATTGCATTTTCAATTGGTTCGGATGACAAGTTGCATTTTGTTCCACTTTGATTAAACAATGTTCCGCCATTGCTCAGAGTTGCATCATTCCATTTATAATTATATACACCAAATTGGTCTAAACGGCCATCTCCATCGGTATCTTTGGTTACTTTTTGACAGATCTTATAAAAATCATCCCAAGTCCAGTGATTCCCTGGCATTTTGATATGCTCTTTTTTTAGTAGTGTCTTATTGACTAGCATCAAAGTTGGTACACTTTCATATGGAAGAGCATATTGCGTTCCCTTATAGGTTCCAGCATCATAACTTCCTTCATAATAGTTGCTTTTTTTGAACGCTTTATCAATCTTTGTATAGGAGTCTAAGTTCTTTAACATTCCTACGGATGAAAATGTGCTAAAATCTTCTGGCAAGACCATAAAAACATCTGGCAGATCTCCTTTTAGTGCCTTTTGTGACAGCCATTCTGAATAATCATCTTTCATCACACCACTTTCGTATTTGATCGTGACATTCGGATATTCTTTTTCAAATTCTTTGATTACTTGATCGATCATCTGATAGCAATTATCATCTGGAACATCCCACTTGTTTCCTGCGAACATTCCAAAGGTTAAACAATTTTTGTTGTTTGGGATAGATCACAAAACCAACAGATAATAAACTTATGACCAATCCAACAGCAATGATTCGTTTCCACCATTTTTCTAGTTTCTGTCTCATCTATCTTCTCCCGTATTTGGCTGAACCTGACTGTACTTCCCAGATTGCAAGCTGGGTTCTGTCTCTTAGGTCTAGTTTACTTAAGATCGTGCTGAGATAATTTCGTACAGTTCCTTCGGAAAGGCTTAGTTCCGTCGAGATTTCTTTATTTGACATGCCTCTTCCGACTAATTTAATGATCTCCCATTCTGCATCTGTGATCTCTTCTACATTCTGTGCATGAATTGATGTATCATAATTGCTTTGTGCCATTTCAGAGAAGAAATCGACCACCTTTGTTGCCACTTCTGGATTGATCATGGCCCCGCCGCTATGTACTGTATTGATCGCTTTTTCTAATTCATCCATAGAAATTCCTTTTAACAGATAACCACTTGCTCCATGTTTTAATGCATTGTATACATACTCATCATCATCGAACGTTGTCAAAATAATGATCTTGACATCTGGATATTGTTCTTTGATGATCTGTGTACATTGCACTCCATCCATTTCTGGCATACGCACATCCATTAAAATAACATCTGGCTTGTCTTTCCTGACTTCCTGAATGACTTCTCTTCCGTCCTTGGCAGTTGCAGTAACTTCGATTCCTTCTTTCATCTCAAGTACGATCTGTAAACTTTGTCTGATCAGTTCCTGATCATCTGCTATCATTACTTTAATCATAGTTTTTCACCCCATCTGATCGGTATTCTTGCTGTGACTTTAAATCCATTACTTCCATCATATTCTACAGTTCCTTTTAACATCTTGATCCTCTCTTCGATATGGATCAATCCAAATCCTGTATGAATCTCTTCACATCCGATTCCATTGTCTTTGATCTCTAGATTGAGCCACTTATCTTCCTTCCATAAGTTTACATCAATCTGCTTCGCTTTTCCATGCCTGATCGCATTTGTAATACTTTCCTGTACTACACGATAGATCATATCTTCTTCATCTTGATTGAATTTCAAGACCTCTACCTGACAATCATAATTAATCTTAACATCTGATACCTGCATCGTCTCATTGATCATCTTTTCTAAAGCTTCTTGCAATCCACTATGCTCTAAGGCATCTGGTCTTAATTTATTGACCGATCTTCGAATATCTTTAATTCCTTGCCTTGCAACCTGTGATATTTTATTTAACTGTTCTTTCGTTGCATCTACAGAAAAATCGATCATCGCGATACATGCGTCAATTCCTGCAGACAGTCCAGTCATCGTATGCCCCAGTGTGTCATGAATCTCTCTGGCAATTCGATTTCGTTCCCTTGTCTCCGCCATTTTCTCTGTCATCTCTGAATAGTCCTTCAGCTGTTCATTCATTTCTTTTAAACGTATATTGGCTGTCTGAAGCTGAAGGTTTAACAATCCAATCCTTGCATTCTCTTTCATCTGATTTCTCATCAAAATGATCATGTATGCAATAAATGCGATCGCATTCAATGCAACTAGTATATTTCTTGTTCCTTGGATCATCATACTGACTTTCGCCGGGTATACACTCAAAAATTGTTGGAACGATATCATATCTATAAACATTGATATGATATCGTAGTCTGAGAATAAATATATCATTCCCATGATGACAAAGAAAATTCCCCTAGTGTGTTTATCTTTGATATCCGTTACAATATCTGCAATGACAAGAAGAATGATTCCATTATAATTTACATAAACAAATTTAATAATGATCAGACATAACAAAATCTCTGCTGCATATAAGATCACAGATACCTGTTGCCTTTTTTCTTTGTTTTCTTCGAATTTCTATAATGCCTAACAATAAGAAAAAAGCAATAAATATCAACACTGTTGATGTCACTGGTTCGTTTGGGAGATATGTGATATTCTCTAAGAAATTCCTTGCTTCAAAATCACAATTGATCTTATTTAATGTTAAAATAAAAACTGCAGAAAGGAAGGATAAAATGATGAAATTTATGACTCCCATCAGAATCTTGATATAATATAAATTTTGATTTTTTCGATCCATATCATTTCCTCTTTACTGCCAACGGCTAATATCAGTCTGCTCTACATTCTTTTTTGTTATCATTTGAACAGAGATTACCTTTTTCTTCTCTACTTTTTTCCCTTGCAAAATCTTGTATGCTGCATTGATCGCTGTGTCTGCCATCTGTTTGGGAGACTGTGCTGCTGTTCCTGTCATCATACCTTCTTTGATCAGTTTCTTTCCTTCTGGAGATCCATCAATTCCGTATACGAGAACACCTTCTCTAGCCCCCTTACTGTCAAGAGCAGCTAAAGCTCCCATCGCTGCCGGGTCATTTAATCCCATGACGACATCAATATTCTTGTATTTTTCGATGATCTTATCTACCTTGGGAAGTGCACGTTCGATCTGTCCCTGAGTATCTGCAGATGCAAGGATCTTATAGTTTTTATTTTTCTTGATCGTATCTGTAAATCCATTGATACGATCTACCGCAGATCTTGCTGCATTATGTGTTAACAATACAATATTCGCATGATCTTTTTGCTTCATCATTTCCTTTGCACATAAAACACCTGCTTTGTAGTTATCTGACACGATCGTCATTGTGACAAGATCATTTCTATAAACCTGTGAGTCGATAACGATCACTGGAATCTTCGCTTTCTTCGCTGCCTTCAATCCAGACTCTACTTCTTTCCAGTCGACTGAATTTAAAAAGATTGCATCTACCTTTCGTTTAACCAGCTGTTTGATCTGCTCATTCTGCTTCTTCTGATCAAGTGCCGGATCCAATGTGATCATCTCATCTCCATTCTTCTCAACCTGCATGCGAATCTGGTTATTGACCACTTTATAGAATTCATTATTCATCGTCATATAAGTCGCCCCGAATAATTTTCTTCTTGTTCTATTTCCTTTCAGATAATTTGAACATGCACTGACATAGATTGCTATAAAAAAACAAAACCATGATTCCTGCTAAGCTTATGATCTTATTGGTTAGATTTCTTTTCGATTGTTGATTCATATTTGTTCTTTCATTCCTCTTTTTCGCATTTTCTTTCCGTAATATATAATCATTATAACGAAATTTATTTATAATTCCAACAAATTTTCACATATCCTAAAACAAGTTATGTTCTTTATTTTTACCAACAAACTTTCACTAAAATAAATAAAAGCCAGTTGAAAAACATAGGAGCTCGTCGGCACTTAATGAGCAGTGACGAGTATTCGTCGCTGTCGAATTTAGTGTCCGCTACGTGCGAATCGAGCGAAAGCGCGTTTGCAACTGACTTTTATTTATTTTAGATCCATGCCGTTGGACTTGCGTCACTTGGCATTCTTAAATCTCCTCGAGGTGATACTGCTACACTACCAACCTTAGGTCCATCTGGCAGGCAAGAACGTTTAAACTGCTGGCTGAAGAATCTCCAATAGAATTTATCCAGCCATTTCTTGATCGTTTCATCATCGTATACACCGTCAAATGTTAATTTTGCCATGCGGTATAATTTGGATTTTGGGAATCCGAATCTTAACATATAATATAAGAAGAAATCGTGCAGTTCATATGGTCCGACTAAGTCTTCTGTCTTCTGTGAAATGACTCCGTCAACTGGTGGAAGTAATTCTGGACTTACTGGTGTGTCTAGGACATCCATCAGTACTTCTGATAATTTCTTATTCTCTGTTGTCTCTGCATAGTAAAGTACAAGGTAACGAACTAATGTCTTTGGTACGGAGCAGTTTACTGCATACATAGACATATGATCCCCGTTGTATGTTGCCCATCCGAGTGCCAGTTCTGACATATCTCCTGTTCCGATGACCATACCATTGTACTGGTTTGCCATATCCATCAGAATCTGTGTTCTTTCTCTTGCCTTGAGAGTTTTCATAAGTTACATCGTGGTTATTTTCATCATGCCCGATATCTGCAAAATGCTGGCGGACTGCTTTTTCGATTCTTACTTCTTTGAGTGTCGCTCCTAATTCTTTGATCAGGGATACGGCATTCTGGTAAGTTCTGTCTGTTGTTCCAAAACATGGCATTGTCACACAGATCAGGTTTTCTCTTGGAATGTCTAACAGATCAAAGGCTCTTGCTGTAACTAAGACTGCTAATGTGGAATCTAATCCACCTGAAATTCCTACGACTGCATGTTTGCAGTTTGTGTGTTCCAGACGTTTCTTAAGTCCCATAGACTGTAAAGATAAGATTTCATCGCATCGTTTATCTCTTTCATCTTGATTATCTGGTACAAATGGTGCTTTCGGGAATGTTCTTGTGATCTTGTTTTCTTTGACTTCTAGTGAAAATTCCTGTTCAAAATAATCATCTGTTTGGCCTCCTGGGAAAGAAGTCATCTTTCTTCGTTCTGCTGCCAATTTCTGCACATCGATATCTGCATAGATAATCTCATTTGTAAATCGTTTTGCTTCTGCTAAAACTGAACCATTTTCACATATGAGATGGTGTCCACTGTATACAACATCCTGTGTGGATTCTCCTTCTCCTGCATCAGCATAGATATAAGCCGCTAACAATCTTGCTGACTGATTTGATACAAGGCTTCTTCGATAAGATTCTTTTGTTGTTGTCTCTACACTTGCAGATGGATTACAGATTACCGTTGCTCCTGCCATTGCGTGATATGTGCTTGGTGGAAGTGGTACCCAGAGATCTTCACAGATTTCACATGCTACCACAAGTTCTGGAATCTCTTTGCATTTGAATAACTGATTCACGGCTACATTTACATAACCAAATTCTTCTCCAAACCAAAGATCTTCTTCTAATCCTTCTCCAGATGTAAAATGACGTAATTCATAAAATTCTGAATAGTTTGGTAAATGTGTTTTTGGCACGATTCCTAAAATACTGCCATCACTGATCACAACCGCACAGTTATATAATTTTTGTTTTATAACGATCGGACATCCTACAACAACTAACATACTCTTATTTTCAGTTGCTTTCACAATTCTTAAAAGCTGATTTTTACATTCTGTTAAAAGTGGCTGCTGCAAGAATAGATCACCACATGTATATCCACTGATCGTTAATTCAGAAAATACCAGAATACTTGCTCCATTTTTTTCTGTCTCATCGATGATCTTTAAAATTTCTTCTGTATTGTATGCAGGATCTGCCACTTTGATCTTTGGTGTTGCGGCTGCAACTTTGATAAATCCATCTTTCATTTTGTATACCTCAATTAAATATATGCAGGGGCCAGGTTTGATCACCTGACCCCTTATAAATCTCTTTGTATTATTCTTCTTCCATGTTACTTAATTTTGCTGCCTGATCTGCTGCTGTTAAGCTGTCGATCAATTCATCTAAATCACCGTTCATGATAGAATCTAATTTGTGAAGTGTCAGCTTGATTCTGTGATCTGTAACACGACCCTGTGGATAATTGTATGTTCTGATCTTTTCAGAACGGTCTCCTGTACCGATCTGGCTCTTTCTCTTTGCTGCTTCTTCATCATGTGCTTTCTGCTGTTCTAATTCATACAGACGGGAACGTAATACCTTTAACGCTTTGTCCTTATTCTTTAACTGGGATTTTTCATCCTGGCATGATACAACGATTCCTGTTGGAATATGTGTTAAACGTACCGCAGAGTCTGTTGTATTGACACACTGTCCACCATTTCCTGATGCACGGAATACATCAAACTTACAATCATTCATATCGATCTCTACTTCCACATCTTCCACTTCTGGCATGATCGCTACCGTAATTGTAGATGTATGGATTCTTCCTCCAGACTCTGTTGCAGGGATTCTCTGTACACGGTGTACACCGCTTTCGTACTTGAATCTTGAGTATGCACCCTGTCCAGATACCATGAATACAAGTTCTTTAAATCCACCGATTCCACTCTCATTAAAACTTAATGTATTTACTTTCCAACGTTTGCTTTCTGCATAATTTCGATACATACGTGCAACGTCAGCGACGAATAACCCAGCTTCATCTCCACCGGCACCGGCACGCATCTCAACGATGATATTCTTGTCATCCATTGGATCCTTTGGAATTAAGAGAATCTTTAACTCTTCTTCTAATCTTTCCACATTTGCCTTAGATTCATTCAGTTCTTCCTTGGCAAGTTCTTTCATCTCTTCGTCAGACTCTTCTTCTAAAAGCATCAAACTATCTTCGATATTCTGTTTCTCTGCTTTGTATTCTTTGTATTTTTCCACGATCGGTGTCAGCTCATTTTGTTCTTTCATCAGATCACGGAAACGATTCTGGTTACCTGCTACATCTGGATCATTCAATTCCTGCAGTACAGTGTCCAGACGATCTACTAAACCTTCTAACTTATCAAACATCTTATTCTCCTTCTCTTGCAAATCCAAAGACCAGCCGGTCTAATCCTGCCAGGTCTTTTTTATCTCAACACAGTCAAAATCCTGTGCTTCCATCAAATTCTTCACTGCTTCTCCTTGATCATATCCAATCTCGAATGCAAGCATTCCATCTGGGTTTAAATAATTTTTCGCTTCTTTGATGATCTTCTTATAAAAATAAAGTCCATCTTCTTTCCCGTCAAGTGCTAACATCGGTTCATGGTCTTTCACTTCCGGCATTAACTTTCCACATTCTTCTGTTGTAATATATGGTGGATTGGAAATGATCAGATCATAGCTTCCTGTGACATTCTCAAAAAGGTCACTTTGAATAAATTTTACCATAGGTGCGAGATTTTCGCCATTAGCTTTTGCGATTTTTAATGCTTTTTCACTGATATCTGTCCCAATACATACTTCTGGATTTAAAATCAATGCCAGACTGATCGCAATACAGCCAGATCCTGTACAGATATCCAGTATCGTATCTGGTTTCTTTGACTGTTTTAACTGATCAAGCACTTCTTCCAATACTGTTTCTGTATCTGCTCTTGGGATCAGTACATCTGGTGTTACCTTAAATGTATATCCCATAAATTCCTGTGTTCCTAAAATATATTGCAGTGGAACATGTTCTTTTCTCTTCTGAATCAGTTCCTTATATCTTTCTTCCGCTTCTTTATCATTGATCTCATCGATCATCCCAAACAGGTAGTCTTCCCTTGATATATGAAAACATTCGGAAAACAAATACCATGCATCACCGGATGCATTCTCAATCTGTGCTTCTTCTAATTCCTTTTGTCCATAGAGGACCCATTCTCTTCTATTCATCTTCTTTTTGTTCCCCTTTATGAAGATTTTCTAAATATTCTCTCCAATCGAAGACACCTTCCACCGATGCGATCGCAACTTCGATCATGGAGTGATCTGGTTCTTTCGTTGTCAGTCTCTGAAGTGCCAGTCCTGGTTTTGAAAATATCTGAACAAGCGGGTGGTCACTGCTTCCTGCCAGCCGGATAAATTCATAGGAAACGCCAGCCACCAATGGTAAAAATAATAATCTTAACACGATTCGTAACCAGATAGTATCCACTCTGATAAAGAAGAAAAATACCATACTGATGATCATGACGATAAAAATAAAACTTGTTCCACATCTTTTGTGTAATCTTGAAAAGTTATCCACATTTTCAGGAGTTAAAGGAACACCTGCTTCTAAACAGTTGATCGTTTTATGTTCTGCACCATGATACATGAAGACTCTCTTGATGTCTTCCATTCTTGAGATCAACACAATGTATCCAAGAAATATCGCTATTCGGATAATACCTTCCATAAATAAAATCACATATTCATTCCTGATCAGCTTTCCGAGTGCTTCGGATGCGATGTATGGAAGGATCATAAATAATCCGATGGAAATTGCCAGTGAAAATACCAGTACGATTCCCATGATGATCTTCTCTGCTTTCTCTCCAAGAATCTTTTCTAAGAGCTGTTCTGTCCTGCTCTCTGTTTGTTCTTCTTCGTCTTCGTAAAAAGATGCAGAATAATTCAGTGTCTTCATCCCGATCACCATAGATTCCAGGAAATTTGCCATTCCTCGAAAAACTGGTAATTGAAATAATGGATGTTTCTCTGCGAAGCTTACGCATTCTTCTACTTTCGTCTCTATCTTGCCATTGGGCTTTCGCACGGATACTGCATAACGATCCATATTCTTCATCATTACGCCTTCGATCACTGCCTGCCCGCCTATACGAACCGCCATTGTTGTCTCCTATATTTCTATGAGATTTTTCTCGTTACATTGAGTTTCTCGTTACATAAAAAAAGGTTGAGATTTCGATAACCTCAACCTGATTTCTTACTTTTCTACTTAACACCATATTTACGATTGAACTTATCAATACGTCCACGAGCCTGAGTAGCTTTCTGCTGTCCTGTGTAGAATGAATGACATTTTGAGCAGATTTCTACGTGGATATCTTCCTTTGTAGATCCTGTTACGAATTCGTTACCACAGTTGCATACTACTTTTGCCTGATAATAATTTGGATGGATTCCTTCACGCATGTTCTTTCACCTCTTCTAAAAAATTTGTTGGATTTTGCCAACATTTACATACTTTGACTTTCGTCATTTCTTGTTTTATAAACAGCTTTTTTATTCTATCACAATTTATTTGAAATTGCAATTACTTTTTTTATTTTCTTAATAATGATCGTTTGGTTAGTGCTACAAATTCTTTGTTGTTTTGGGTTCGTTTAAATAAATCTAACATCTGTTCCATAAATTCTTCCGAACGGTTTCCGGATAATTCTTTGTGAAGTGCTGTGACAACTTCTCTTTCATCTTTGGTAAGCAACAGCTCTTCTCTTCTTGTTCCTGATTTGGCAATATCAACCGCTGGGAAGATTCTTTTTTCTGCCAGACGACGGTTTAAGACTAATTCCATATTACCTGTTCCCTTGAATTCTTCAAAGATCACGTCGTCCATCTTGCTTCCTGTCTCTACGAGTGCTGTGGCAAGGATGGTAAGACTTCCGCCTTCTCTCATATTTCTGGCTGCACCGAAAAATTTCTTCGGCATATAGAGAGCGGCTGGATCAAGTCCACCAGTTAATGTTCTTCCGCTTGGCGGTACTGTAAGGTTGTAAGCTCTTGCAAGTCTTGTGATACTATCTAATAAAATTACGACATCTTCTTTATGTTCTACGAGACGTTTTGCACGTTCTAATACCATCTCTGACACTCTCTTGTGGTGTTCTGGCAATTCATCAAATGTGGAATAAATAACTTCAACGTTCTTTCCTTCGATAGATTCTTTAAAATCTGTGACCTCTTCTGGTCGTTCATCGATCAATAATACGATTAATTTGATATCTTTATAATTCTGGCTGATACTTTGTGCCATTTGTTTTAACAGTGTTGTCTTTCCTGTCTTTGGAGGCGATACGATCATTCCTCGCTGCCCTTTTCCAACGGGTGATAACAGGTCAACCATTCGCATTGGTATGGATGATCTCTCTGTTTCCATTCCTAATCTTTCGTTAGGGAAGATTGGTGTCAGATCTTCAAAATGCTGTCTTCTCGCGGCCATTTCTGGCTTATATCCATTGACAGATTCTACGAATAATAAGGCACTGAATTTCTCACTCTGGGTTTTAATACGGATAGCTCCTGTTAAGATGTCTCCTGTTTTTAAATTGAATTTGCGGATCTGAGCCGGAGATACATAGATATCATTCTCCCCTGGAAGATAGTTTTCACATCGGATGAAACCATACCCATCTGGCATAACTTCCAGAATCCCATGTGCTTTTTCTCCGCTGTCCAGACTCTTTATATTCTTTGGAAATTCTTTCTGATGATGTTTTCTTTCTTGATGCTCTGAATAAGATTGTTTTGGTTCACGTTGTATCTGCGGTTCTTCCTTTTGTTTTGATTGTTCCTGATCATAGTTTTCTAATACTTTGATCAGTTCTTGTTTCTTTAAGGTCGAAATGCCTTTTATTTTTCTTTCTTTGGCAATTTCACGTAATTCAATTACCGACTTTTTTTCATATGTCATTCTATCTTGCTCCTTTTACCTGGGAAAATGGATGAATTATCCTTTAACGATCGATCCAGATTTGTGTTTTCTTTATTCTAGCATAGTTTTTCAGATATTTCCAATCATTTGTCTTCTTAGTTTTTTTAAGATCTTTTTTTGTATTCTTGAAACCTGTACCTGTGAAATATGAAAGATCTTCGCAATTTCTTGTTGAGTTTTTCCTTCAAAATATCGGTAATAGATCATTTGCTGTTCTTTCTGTTCCAAATGTTTCATGGCTTCCTTTAACAGAACATGATCTACCACTTTCTCAGATTCATTTTCTCCTTTTGATAACTTATCCAGCAGAGAAATCTCACTGCCATCCTTCTGATATGCACTCTGATGAATGGATTCTACTTCATTGCTTGCCTCTAAGGATGTTACGATCTCTTCTCTTGTGATCTTCGTGATCTCACTGATTTCTTCGATCGTTGCTTCCCTTTGATACTGCTGACAAAACTTTTCTCTTGCTTTCATGATCTTGTATACATTTTCTTTTAAAGATCTGCTGACTTTGATCATACCATCATCTCTTAGAAATCTACGAATCTCTCCTGTGATCATCGGTACTGCATACGTCGAAAATTTCACGTCATAAGACAGGTCAAACTTGTCCACGGCTTTCATAAGTCCAATACTTCCGATCTGAAACAGATCCTCAGACTCATATCCTCTGTTTGTAAATCGTCTCACAACACTCCAGATCAATCCAACATTATTAAGAATGATCTGCTCTCGTGCTGCTTCGTTTCCTTCTTTGGTAAGCCGTAACAGTTCCCTCGTCTTATCCATTCAGCTTGTCTTGATCTCCTATTTTCTTTGTCATGATCACTGTCGTTCCTTCTCCTTGTTTTGAAATAACTTCTACTTGATCCATAAATGCTTCCATAAAAGAAAATCCCATTCCAGTCCTTTCTTCTTCTGGTTTTGTTGTAAACATCGGTTCCATCGCTTTCTTGACATCTGGAATTCCGATACCCTGATCTTTAATCTCTATTCGCAGGATTCCATTCTGATCGGAAAGATTCATGCTGATCTTTCCATCTGGGTTGTGATACGCATGTACAATACAGTTTGTCACTGCTTCTGACACTGCGGTCTTGATATCATCCATTTCTTCCATATCCGGATCAAATTTCATGATATAAGCAGCCGTCACAATTCTTGCGATTCCTTCATTTTCTGAGTCACTGTTAAATTCTAAATGCAACATTTCTTATCCTCCCATTTCTCTATATTTCTTCTATCAGTTGATGCAATCCTGCCATATGAATGATCTTTCTTACTGATGCACTCATATTGCTGACTTTCACCGTTCCTCCCATCGCCTGTACCTGACGATATCTTCCTAAGATCACTCCAATCCCTGAACTATCGATAAATCCTGAATTTTTAAAATCAAACTCAATATCTTTGATCGGATATGATTTTAAAATGATATCACATTTATGTTTTACTTTCTTCGCTAAGTGATGATCTAGATCACCATCCAGATAAATATATAAAACCCTGTTTTCTATCTTGTATTCTGTTGCCATATTCTGATCGCTCCTTCCTGCTCTTTGCTGTGATACGTTCCTTTCCAAGATCATCTTGAATTTCTTGATAGAAAATAAAAAAGAAGAAGTTCAAACTTTCGCCTGTTCTTCTTCCTTTATCTTTTGTTTGTAAACTTGTATTCTGTGTAATATTAATTATAAACTTTTGGCACTCTTTTTACCCATTGCATCAATTCGACTCTTCGCATTGATCGCCTGAGATGTTCCTGGGAACTTTTCGATAATCGTCTGATATGTCTTCTTCGCATTCTTCTGATCGGAAGCACCTTCATAAGCTTTGGCAAGATAATCATATGCATAACGGTTTGTATCGCTGACTTTGATCGCTTTCTTTAAATAAGAGATCGCTGTCTTGTAGTCTTTTGCCCAGTATGCATTCTTTCCTTTGCTGTATAATCCAGTTCCTGCACTTGGATATACCTTTGCTGTCAGATCTTTGTAAATCGCTTTCATATTCTTTGTTGTTAGTTTCTGACTGTCGATATCTAATAACGCATCTGCAGATCCTGTATAATCACGATCGCTGTATTTCTGTAAGGCACTTAACAACAGATCATAGACACCGTCTTTCTTGCTTGTTCCAATGTACTCGTCTAATTCATCTTCTGCTTTCTTCTGTGCTGCCTTTGCTTCTTTAACTTTCTTCTCGCTTGCTTTCAATTGTGTGTCTTTGGCAAGGATCTGTTCTTTATAATCTTCTACCTGTGTAGAGTTCTTATGACTGAAGCTTGCACGTACTGTTGGATAGATCAAAACTGCTGCCACGATCACACCGATCACAATTCCTGTTACCATGTAAAACATCGGGCTCTTTCCAGCTTCGTTTTCCTGAATTGAAGAAATATTAAATGGATTCTTCTTTTTCTTTGGTTCTTCTGGCTGGCTCACAACTTTTTCTTCTCTTTTTCTTCTTATCTTTCTTCTCTGGCTCAGTTGTCTGTGGCTCTTCTTCGACTACTTTTGTCTCAAATTCTTTGCCATATTCCACTGCTGATTCGTTGTTTGGATCGATCTTTAAGATCGTATCAAGGAATGTTCTTGCATTATCATAATTCTCTCCCTTGATGGATAATAATGCCATTAAAAGATATGCATCTACAAAATTAGGAATAGCTGCCACAACATTCTTTAACTGTAACATCGCAAGGTCATCATTCCCTTGCTTGGCGTAGTTTAATGCCTGATTATATTTCTTGATCATCTGGTTGGCTTTATATAATTCTGTCTTATTCTTCTTGATCTCTTCTAATTCTTTCCCATATATATTCTCTTCCGCTTCTTCCAAATCTGCACATGGTTGAAACTTGGCTAATTCTTCGTTAAAGTCTAACATTCTCTTCCTCCTGATTTATAAACTCTTTGGCCATGCCTGCCAGATAAAAAGATCCGACAACAAAGCATACCGTTGTTTCCTGATTCCTGTCTATCATCTTACGAAAAGCATCCTGAAATTCTGCTTCATCGATTCTTCTCTTATGAATCCCCACTGTATAAAAGGCTTCAATCTCTGGAATCGTCTTCAGAATGTTCTTCATGTATTCTTCTTCATTCTGATGAGATGCTGCAAATAAGATCCGCTTCTTCATTCCATGGTAGTTTGCCTCCACAGTCTGTACAAAGCCTTGCATTCCTTGGATATTGTGCGATACATCCACAATGATCCCTGGTGCGATCTCTTCCATCCTTCCGCTAATCCTGATCTGGCTCAGTGCTTCATAGATCTTGTCTTCATCGAGTCGTCCACAGATAAGTTCTGCTGTCTGCAATGCTGCTGCAAGATTGGACTTCTGAAATTCTCCTGCAATGTTGGTCCGCACATCTCTTTCCTTATCATACGCATTGGCATTTAAAAAATCAATATATTTTCCTGCTTTTTCTTTAAAATTAAGATTATCTTCAGAAATGTCATAAATTCGTGATTTTTTCTGCCTTGCTTCTTCAGAAAGGATTTCTTTTACCTTGGGTTCCTGTTCTATTGTCACAACTGGAATTCCTGGCTTAATGATCCCTGCTTTGTGTGTTGCGATCTCTTCCAATGTTTGTCCCAGAAATTCCATATGATCTTCGCTGATCGAAGTGATCACACTGACCTTCGGACAGATAACATTGGTAGCATCATATCTTCCACCCATTCCTGTCTCGATCATACAGATATCTGGTTGTTCTTCCTGAAAGATCACCATCGCCATCAGAAATACTGCCTCAAAAAATGATGGGCTGTTCTTTCCTTCTGTTATTCCAGTTTCAATGGCATGTCTTACCTTCACCGCAGCTGATGCAAATCGTTCATCACTGATCTCTTTCGCACACAGCTTGATTCGTTCATTGATCTTCACAACATGTGGCGAGGTAAAGGAAGCTGTCTTCTTTCCATGCTGGGTAAGGAGTGCTTCTAAAAATGCACAGACGGATCCTTTTCCATTCGTCCCTGCTACATGGATCATATGCAGCTCCTTTTGAGGATTTCCCAATCGTTCTAAAAAGTATTTTATATCTTCGAGAGAAGATTTTGTGGCGAATCCTGCGATTTTGTATAAATATTTTACAGACTCTTCATAAGTCATGGTCATTTCTTCTGTTAGCATAATTCACCACTCAGTACTGCTTTCAATACCTGAAGTACCCCATCTTCTTTGTAAGATGGTGCTACAAAATTCGCTGCTTCTTTTACTTCATCTCTGGCATTCTCCACTGCAAAACTGTGACTTGCACGTTTTAACATCTCGATATCATTTAAATTATCTCCAAATGCCAGTGTTTCATCTGGTGTGATTCCGTATTCTTCCTGAAAATGTCTTAAGGCACTTCCTTTGTTCGCACCTTTGTTGGCGCAATCAACCCAGCATTTTCCGGATACTACAACATTCATCTTCTTGCCCCATCGTTTGATGAACTCATCCCCAACTACATCTTCGGCGCAATTGTGATGAAAAATACTCATCTTACATACACCTTCTGGATCCCCTAAAACATCATCTACAAGATCACCTCTGTAGCCATAGTCTCCGACCAGATGCTGGTAAATCCCGATATTCTCCATATATGTCATGTTATCTTTATTGATCGCAATCTCACATCCTGGGAACTGTCTTGCTTCTTCAATATAAGTTCTTACGATTTCTGGGTCGATCACATCTACATATTGATAATCTTTGGAATGAATACAAGTTCCATTTTCTGAAATAAAACTGATATCATCAAGTACTGGCGTGAATACTTTCTCGATACTTGCTCTCTGACGGCCGCTTGCCGCTAACACGATCGTTCCTCTTCGTTTCAGTTCTTTGATCACGTCATAATATTCCGGATTCAGATCCAGTGTCCCATCTGCCACTAATGTTCCATCAATGTCTGTTGCGATTAGTTTGATCATTTGTTTTCCTTTCTTTTCTCCATCTACATGCTGTATCATTATTTCAAAAAGGCTGCCATACTTTGTACAGCAACCTTTGTTTTATTTGTCTTTTTCCAGATCGTATGGTGTCACCTGATATACATAATAATTCAGCCAGTTATAATACATAGCATTTGCATGACATCTCCATGACTTCACTGGTTTCTTCGTTGGATCATCATCTTTGTAATAATTCTTTGGTATATCTGGATTCAGTCCTCGTTTTACATCCCTTACATATTCATAATGCAGTGACATCACATCATATTCTGGATGTCCTGTGACAAATACCTGACTTCCTGTGGAATTCAAAATAATGTATGGTCCTGTCTCATCTGATTCTGCTACGATCGTTAATTCTTTATTCTTGCGGATGGCTTCTCCGTCAACTCCTGTATTTCTAGAGTGTGGCACGTAGAACTTATCATCAAATCCTCGAATAATAGGAAGTTTATTATGTAATGGATGGTGTTCATAAACACCTGAAATCTTCTTATTCAAGATATGTTTCTTGATTCCATAGTGATAATAAAGTCCTGCTTGTGCTGCCCAGCAGATATGCAAAGTTGATGTAACATGTGTTTTGGACCATTCCATGATCTCAACAACTTCATCCCAGTAATCAACCTCTTCAAATTCTTTTAACTCTACTGGTGCTCCTGTAATGATCAGTCCGTCAAAACGTTTGTCTTTGATCTCTGAGAAATAATTATAAAATTTCTCCATGTGTGACTCTGATACATGAGTCGGAACATAAGATTCTGTCTGTAAAAATGTAATATCTAACTGTAATGGTGTATTTGATAAACTTCTCAGCAAATGAAGTTCTGTGTCTAATTTGTTTGGCATCAGATTTAAAATTGCAATCTTTAAAGGCCTGATATCCTGTGTACATGCCCTTTCTTTATCCATCACAAATACATTCTCTTCTTCTAAGACTGCCTTCGCCGGCAGATCGTTATCTATTCGAATTGGCATTTTATCAAATCTCCTTCTCTCTTTTTTCGATTGCTTTTTAAGCTGACAGCATTTTTCCTGTCAGATATTTATTATAAAACTCTTGCATTTTTTATGCAATCTATATTTATCATCGTCCGATCAGATTAAGGAAATCTTCTTCGCTCAGTATTGGAATGTTTAATTCCATCGCTTTCTTATTCTTTGATGACTGCGACATTTTATCATTGTTGATCAGATAGTCTGTTTTCTTTGACACTGATCCTGTGACCTTGCCTCCCATCTGTTCAATCTCTTCCTTTAGTTGTTTTCTGTTATCGAAATGATCAAGTGATCCTGTCACAACAAATGTTTTTCCTTCTAAGATCTGTTCTGTCTTACTTTCTTCTTTCTTCTCAAACTGCACATATTGTAACAGTTGTTCTAAGATCTTCTGATTATGTGGTGTATGAAAATATGATACCATAGCTTCTGCGATCATCGGTCCAATCTGATCGATCGCAATAAAATCCTCTGCATCGGCTTCTCTGATCGCATTGAAATCTTCTTTAAAATGTTTGCAGATCAATTTTGCATTGGAAAGTCCTACATTCGGAATTCCCAGACTATAAATAAAGTTTGCCAATGCAGGCTGTTTGGAATCATTGATCGCATTGATCAGATTTTGGTAGGATTTTTCTCCAAATCCTTCTAATTCCAGAATCTCTTCTTTGTGATCTTTTAAAGTGAAGAGGTCATAAATTTCATTTAATAGTCCAACATCGATCATCTTCTGTAATGTTGCTTCGGATAGTCCATCAACATTCATTGCATCTCTTGATACAAAATGCGAGAATGATTTGATCTTCTTTGCACTGCAAAATTCGTTGGTGCAGACTAGGGTTCTGATTCCATTTTCATCTTCGATCTTTGTCTCACCACCGCATGCAGGACAAGTATGCGGAATCTCTATATTGCCGCTCTTTGTTTTATTCTCTGCAAGCTGTGGAATGATCATATTAGCTTTGTATACAACGACCTCATCGCCGATTCCTAACTGCAATTCTTCCATCACACTAATGTTGTGGAGACTGGCTCTGCTGACAGTCGTTCCTTCTAATTCTACTGGTTCAAAAATTGCCACTGGATTGATCAGTCCAGTTCTTGATGGGCTCCATTCAATCTCAGTTAATGTTGTCTCCGCTGTCTCATCTGCCCATTTAAATGCGATGGAATCTCTTGGGAATTTGGCTGTTCTTCCAAGACTTTTTCCATATGCAAGATCATCATAGACTAATACCAGTCCATCTGATGGCAGATCAAATTGTTCGATCTTCTTTGAGAATTCCTCAATCTCATCTCGGATCGTATCTTCTGTGACTCTGATATGTTCTACCACATCAAATCCAAGACTTGCTGCCCAGTCTAATTTCTTCTCGAAGGAATTATCAAAATCCATACCTTCAACATCACTGACACTGAACGCATAGAAATGAACGTGGCGTTTGGCTGTGATCTCATTGTTTAACTGTCTGACGGAACCACTGCATAAGTTTCTTGGGTTCTTATACTGACTGTCAACATCTTCGATTTCTTCGTTCATCTTATAGAAATCTGAATATGGTATGATCGCTTCTCCACGAATGACCAATGTTCCCTGATATGCAATACGTCTTGGAACATTTTCAAAAACCCTTGCGTTGTTTGTTACAACTTCTCCAACTTCCCCATTTCCACGGGTCACGGCTTTGAGGAGTTTTCCATGTTCATAGGTCAGAACGATCGTTAAACCATCGAGTTTCCATGACAGGATTCCTTCCTGGCCGTTCAGCCATGTTGCCAGCTGATCTGGCTCCTTTGTCTTGTCTAATGATAACATCGGAGATGGATGTGCTTCTTTTTCCAATACTGTCATCAATTCATACCCTACATGGATCGTTGGGCTGTTTGATAAAACAGTGTTCGTCTTTTTCTCTAGTTCTAAAAGTTCATCATACATCTTATCGTATTCGAGGTTGCTCATAACTTCTTTATTCTGCTGATAATAAGCTTTCCCTGCTTCATTTAGTGTATGAATGAGTTCTTTCATTCTGTCTAAATCATTCACTTTTTAGCTCCTTCTTTAACTCTCGTAATTCATCCGGAGTTAATTTTCGATATCTTCCTTCTTTCAGATCGCCGAGTTTAATGTTCATAACACGGACTCTCTTAAGTTTTGTCACACGGTATCCAAAATGTTCACACATTCTTCGGATCTGCCGGTTTAATCCCTGTGTCAAGATGATCCTGAACTCGTTTGGTCCTTCTTTTATAACTTTGCATCTTCTTGTTACTGCATTAATCTCATCTAATGGTACTGGATTCCTCATATCATGAATGAATTCATTCGTAATTCGTTTATTCACTGTTACTTCGTATTCTTTTTCATGATAATTTCTTGCTTTCATGATCTGATTGGCTGCTTCACCATCATTGGTAAGCAGGATTAATCCTTGAGAATCCTTATCTAATCGTCCTACAGGATAGATCCTTGTTGGATAGTTAATATAGTCGATAATATTATCTTTCTCTTCTTTGCTTGCTGTGCATACAATTCCTCTTGGCTTATGAAAAGCCAGAAAGATCAGATCTTCCTGAATCTTTACCGGCTTTCCATCAAATGTCACGCTCTGCCCCGGAAGTACTTTGGTTCCGCTTACTGCAACTTCTCCATCGACTTCGACTCTGCCTTCCTCGACATAAGTATCTGCCTGTCTTCTGGAGCAGATTCCTGCTTGACTTAAATATTTATTTATACGCACTGCATCTTCTGTTTTACGTTTTGTCTCTTGCATTGTTACCTTTCCCACTTGTCACAAAGGGCGATGATCTGATCAGCAAATTTGCCCAGGTCTTTGTTCGTTCCACCCTCATTGTGCTCAATTACAGATTTCAAACGCTCGCTGGCTGTAAGAAGTCTGATATAAGCACTGCTCTGTTTTGGTTTCTTCTGGATGCGTTCTCTTGATCCCCATTCAGTCCATTCGCCTGCAATAAGGTCAAACACATCTCCGCTGTATGGTGCTCTGGCTTTGAATTTGTATTCATCTTTTAAGCATGATGTAAATGCTTCACAGACCGCATCCTCTCCATGAACTACAAATACTTCTTCTGGTTTCTTCTCGAAACTATTGACCCATTTTAATAACCCGTTCTTGTCTGCATGTCCGCTTAAACCTTCTAATTGTACGATATCTGCTGCCACTTTGATTGCCTCACCAAACAGTTTTACTTCTTTGGCTCCTTCGATCAGTGATCTTCCCAGAGTTCCATATGCCTGATATCCTACAAATATGATCGTATTCTCTGATCTCCACAGGTTATGTTTTAAATGGTGTCTGATTCGTCCAGCTTCACACATTCCGGATGCTGAAATGATCACCATCGGTTCTGTTTCAAAGTTGATCTCCTTTGATTCTTCTGTCGTAATGGATAAATGAAGATTGGAAAATGTAATCGGATTAATTCCTTGTTTCACTAATTCCATAGCTTCCTCATCATATGTTTCATCGATGTTCATATTAAAGATCTTCGTCGCTTCCACTGCCAATGGGCTGTCTACAACAACTTTGAAATCTCCATGATTCTTGATCCTATCTTCAGCCTTGATCTGACGGATATAATATAACAGCTCCTGTGTTCTTCCAACTGCAAATGATGGGATCACGACATTCCCGCCTCGGTCAAAGGTTCTCTGGATCACATTGGTCAGTTCTGTCACATAATCCTGATGTTTTCCATGATAACGGTCACCATACGTAGATTCCATAATAACATAATCTGCTTCTCTCGTATAGCTCGGATCTTTGATCAATGGCTGGTTAAAGTTTCCGATATCTCCAGAGAATACCAGTTTCTTTTCCACATCTGCTTCCCTTAACCATACTTCAATGCTGGAAGATCCTAACAGATGTCCGATATCTGTAAATTTGATCGTAATGCCGTCAGCAACTTCAATCTGTCTGCCATATGGGCATGGCACGAAATACTGCATGACATTGATCGCATCATCCATCGTATAGATTGGTACAACTTCTGGTTTTCCAGATCGCCTTGCTTTCCTGTTCTTCCACTCCGCTTCAAATTCCTGAATGTGTGCACTGTCTTGCAACATGATCTCACATAGATCGGTTGTTGCTCTTGTCGCATAGATCTTTCCTCTGAATCCTTTTGCATACAACAGCGGGATCAGCCCTGAATGATCGATATGTGCATGTGTCAGCAGGATAAAATCAAGATTCCCTGCATTCACTGGAAGATCAACATTCTCGTATACATTTAACCCTTGTTCCATTCCATAGTCAACAATAAATCTTTTGCCGCAAGCTTCCACATAATGGCAACTTCCGGTCACTTCATGATCCGCTCCGATAAACATTAACTTCATGGCTTATACCTCCTCTGAAATATAGATTGGGCCAGCCGGCACGATATCTTTTAGATACTCATGCTCTTTTAATATCTGTCCTGCATCGTAGTCAAAAAACACCTGTGTCAGCTCGTCGATTGAAATTTCATCTTTCCATCCCTGTGCCTCCGTTGTGTGTATGTCTAATGTCTCATCTTGTGGTATGTCTGCACGTTGAATGGATATCTTATGATTCAGACATTGAAACTGGAATACTCCATTCTGATCCTTGATATATGGATCTTTCACCAATATCCTGAATGTAAAATCATTCTTTCCTTGCAAGATATCTCCCCAAGCAGTAAGGTTCGTGATCCTTGCCATGATCTTTGGTACTTTTTTGCTTTGTATAAAATCCTTTCCTGTTGAATTTTCCTTGAATAAATTCCCTTCTGTGATATAAATCTTCTTACCTTGGTGTCGTTGTTTGATCTGGTTAAGCATATGTTCTGGCTCTAAAGAATACGCCCATCGGATATATACTTCATCTTCTTCAAAACTTTCTGCAAATACGCCTTGTAACAGATCGTCTTCATAATAAGCTAAGAGGCTTCCATCTCCACTCTGGCTTTCTTTTTCCAGTCGTCTCAGGTATGGTTCATCCGGAACTGTATATATCTTGTATTGTTCCATAAACCGCTCTAAAAAATTCTGGATCGTCTGATAATCTTCTGCCATTATATGAACGATCTTATGATTTCTATCCGTTGTATCATCTGTATATAAAATGTTATGATCATCGATCATTGTTTCTTCCCAGTCCATCACAAATCGAAACTGGAATGGTTCATAATATGCTTTATTCGCAGGCATCAGATACGTAAATGGCTGTTGCTGCTCATGCATATCATTCAAACACTTCTTAAGCATCTCTGCCATGATGCCTCTTCTTCTATATTCCTTCCACACCGCAACTGCTACAATATAATTTAATGTATATGTCTTCTTTCCTGCTCTTATGTGGTATGGATTTAAATGGATCATTCCTAAGATCTTGTTGTCTTCTTCTGCCAGCATCACTTGATTCGTTGCATATATCTCTTCAAAATAATACTGTGCAAACGGCTCTGGATCTTCAAAAATCTCCTGATACATGTCATATACTGGCTGTTTGTCTTTGTTTTTCTGATAAACGATCTCCATGCTATTCCTTTATTCTTATTTTGTTTCATTAAGCAGACACACTGCCTGTGCACTGATCCCGAGTCCCTCTCCTGTGAATCCTAAATGTTCTTCTGTCGTTGCTTTGACATTCACCTGATCTGGATCTACTTTGAGGGTCTTACTGATATTTTCTTTCATTGTTGGAATATAATTTAATAACTTTGGTCTCTGTGCAATGACTGTCGCATCCACATTTCCAATCTCGTATCCTTTTTCCTCGATCAATCTTACAACTTCTGCTAACAACTTCATGCTGTCTGCATTATGATATGCAGGGTCTGTGTCTGGAAAATGCTTTCCGATATCTCCTAATGCTGCTGCCCCAAGGATCGCATCTGTGATCGCATGCAGCAGAACATCAGCATCTGAGTGTCCTAATAATCCTTTCTCATATGGTATATTTACTCCGCCTAAGATCAAGTCTCTTCCTTCTACTAACTGATGGACATCATATCCCATTCCTACACGCATATTCTTGCTCTCCTTTTTTTGTTTTATTATAACATGATTTCACTCTTTTATCATGATTTTTAGCAGAAAAAAAGACATATTCATATCGAATATGTCTTCCGAAAGTAGCGATGAGCAGATTCGAACTGCTGACACTACGGGTATGAACCGTATGCTCTAGCCAACTGAGCTACATCGCCATATGTTATGAAATTCATCCATGTAGTTCATGGATAGTGGGACCAATAGGACTCGAACCTATGACCCTCTGCTTGTAAGGCAGATGCTCTCCCAGCTGAGCTATGATCCCTTGTGTCTCTCAAGCTCTCTTGCCTGACGACAAAATATAATATACTCTTATTTTCGATGAATGTCAACACTTTTTTAATTTTTTGATATTTTATTTATAGATAGAAACCACGTAAAAAATGGCTTATTTACGTGGTTTCTTCATAATTTATTTTTTATATTTTTTCGGATTTTATCGAAATTTTCTATGCAATAAAAATAATCCTCCTAAAATCAGAATGATTCCTCCTATGAATGAAAGCTCATCTGTCCGTCCACCTGTCTTTGGAAGATCCAATATAGAATCATTCGTAACATTGTACGTCAGATGATAGAAGTAATAATCATTTCCCTGTTTGATTGCTTTACTTGTATCCACATTCTGTTTATCCACCTCTGCCTGTGACATCGTCATTGGCAGTGTAACGATGATTGGTTCTTTTAACAGATTCTTTCCAACCGCTGTCTTTGTCTCTGTGATCGTATAAGTATCAGGAAGCAGTCCATCAAAAGTGACTTCTCCAGCAGAATCTGTTTTGGCCTTCGCTACTTCTGCTCCATCAGATGATGTGATCACAAATTCGATATCTCTTAATGATTTCCCCTTAGAATCTTTCTTGATAAGTTTTACAGATCCTTGGATCATCTGATTCATAAACTTCGCTCCACCTGTCAATTGTGCTTTAGCTGTCGTTCCAGTTGGTCCAATATCGAACGTCACAGTTTCTTTCTCCTGATCGATCGTTGCATTGCTGCTGTTGCTCTTAATATTGAGTAATTTGAAATACTTGATCATACCTCCTTCATTACACGTATAAGTGCCATATTCCAGATCATCAAACGTCACAGACAGTTCGATCAGATCTCCCGGATGATCTTTCATCTGTTTTTCAACCTCTGCCTTTGTGAATTTGACTTTCTTCTCATAACTGTGTTTCTTTCCATAGACATCGGTTCCAGTCAGTGTAAATATAAAAGTCGGATCCCCAACATCCATATTCAGATTACCTGGTTCCAATGCTTTTGTGATCGTAATGCTTCCTTTCGGCCCTGTACGGTCATGTGTGTTTGTGATTACTGTAAGATCCTGATCATTTTCATCCGTATCATAGGTTGGTCTGTATCCGATCTCAGATTCTCCCGTGATCAATCCTTCTTCGACTTCTTTCCATGTATAATTGACTTTTTTACCATTGACTTTCACAGGAAGTACCTTACTGGACGCTTTCCAGTTATTCTTCGCACTGAGCATCAATGTTTCTTCCACTTTACCATCAGCCAACAGATTAACTAAGACAGACTTTGGGCGTATGCCATCTTTATTCCCATGATCATTCCATACCTTTTTAACCTTTTTCTTCGTCGTATCTGGTGTATGCGTATTCGTGATCATGATATTCTTCGTTGTTGTACCATCATCATCTATTGTCTCATTTGTCTCGTAAGTATCGACATATCCTGTTTTTGCATTACCTGTCAGCTTATCATAGACTTCTTCTTTCACTTCATACTCAAATGGTTCGCCAGCTTTGTCATACTTATCGAGGCAATGATACGTTACATCATCTGACCAGTTATTTGTTTCGTCTAATGTAATAGCATTCTTGTATTTCTCACCATTTCTATATAATTGAGCTTTGATCGATATCGGCCTCAGATCATCTCCATTGTCACCATCTTCCCAAACCTTTTGTACATTGATATCGACATATTCTGGATTTTCATGGAAGTTCGTAAACGAAATCACATACATCGCATTATTCCAGTGTGTACTCGTCAAAGTATAACCTTCGGGAACATCTTCACGAAACTCCCACTTTTCACGATCATCCTTCTTGATATCCGTAAACATTGTCCAGTTATTATCTTTTGTCAGTGTATACACCTTTACTTCTTTTGTTGTCTTATGTGTTGCCTTGATCGTAACAACATCTGGACGGATCTTTGCTACATTGTCATGATCATCCCATATCTTCTTCAATGCAATATAATCCAGTTTCTGGTTGACTAAAGTATCTGAATCATGCACATATGTTGTTGTATCATTATCCGTATTATTCTCGGCTTTTACATCATGAATGAGATTTTCTTTCGTATCATTGATCACTTTACCCTTAAATGTTAATGTCTTGTCCGATTTCTCGTATCCATCTGGTGCGTAGATTTCTTCTACCTCATACATATCACTGTCTGTTCCATCCTTTGCATAGATATCGGTCGGCAATCCAATAAATTCCAGATATTCAAACTGATCATCCTGTGATGTAGTGGTGGCGATCGTATCACCCTTCTTAAAGATATTTTCTCCTTTGCTATTAACGATATCTGTTTTCGCTTTTAAGGCAAATATGGCTCCCGCCAGCTTGTTTCCGTCTTGATCAGTCTTGATCAGGTGGATGCCGTATTTTTGCAAAGTATCATTAGCTTTGACATGAATACTTGCTTTCTTTGCAACCTTTAAGGCGATATCTTCCTCTTCTGAATCCAGAACCTCTACCGTAGTCTTGATCGTTTTCTCTGGCAGATCTTTATACGATCCTTGGTTGTTAAAACTGATATTGATCTCGTATTTTCCTGATTTTTCTGCATATGTCGGTGTAAATGCCACATCTTTATCCGTCACTTCCACATCTTCTGCTCCATCGTCATCATAAAGGATTCTCCAGCTAAAGTCCTCTGCCTTGAATTTATCACCTTTTAAGAACCTGTTCTTTGGCATGGCAACGATCTTTAACGGCTGTTCCTCGATAAACTTATCTTCTTCGATCTTTAAGATCTGATCCATGACATATGTTGTCTTAAGAACTGGATTTCCATAGAACATCTGGCTGACATCTTCTACATTGGAGGTATTGAAAGATGAAAGATCGAGTGTTTTGATGGAATCCATGGCATAAAACATCTGACTCATATCCACAACTGCGGATGTATCAATATTTTTAAAATGGATCTCTGTGAGATTCCTGCAATTTTTAAACATTTTAGATGATATTGCATTCATGTAGATGACCTGTCCGGCTCTTTGACTTGAGACATAACAATCTCCATCATCGTTCCAAAGCACAATACTGCCATCTTTATTCTGAGAAACATCCGTTGTCACAGCTCCTTCTGGTGCACTCTTCCACGTGAAAGTCACAGATTCCGCATCCTTGATCTTCTGGTTCAATTTTTCGCCTTTTTCCAACACATAAATACCTGTACTTACATTATTGTCTTCATTTCCAAACGGATCTTCCTTGTCTGGTACTTTATCATCATCACGAATATCATTGATACTTCCTGCAGTTGTATCCCATGTCAGTTCTACTTCATGTTTTTCCTGATCTTTGATATAGCCTGTCGGAGACTTGATCTCTTTTATGTAATACTTTCCTAAATAGAAGTTAGTTGTTTCTTTTCCATCCATATCCTTTCTTGTAAAATGGATCTCCTTCTCTTTTGTCGTTGTCTTTTGATCGATCAGTTCGTCCTTCTTCCATACGAGCGTTCCGTCATCTTTCTTGATATTCTCATCCGCATACAGCCCATAGACTGCTCCTGCGATCTGATCGTTGTCATAGATAAAACTCTGAGAATCCTTGTCATAATCTGTTAAGATATCTCCCGTCTTACTGAACGTAATTTCTCCATAGACTGGCGTATCCATCTGTTCAAACCTGCAGCTTCCATTTCCAGCATTATCGTACGTGATCTTGATGCTTGTGGATTCCCCGCTTAACTCAAAAGATTTTTCTTCTGCGTCATCC
>ENA-OUNH01000080-OUNH01000080.1-human-gut-metagenome-genome-assembly--contig:-NODE-80-length-36569-cov-4.309698_pt1 | contig 36569 bp, 40 predicted proteins | sample MGYA00242806_ERZ504814 | MGnify/ENA primary metagenome ERZ504814 (study PRJEB26092, sample SAMD00036389) | human gut metagenome | host: Homo sapiens | study: EMG produced TPA metagenomics assembly of...
ATTGATCTGCGCAAGGATGCAAATGCAAATGTAGTTTTGAATTTACTGTATAAGCATACGCAGTTACAGGATACTTTTGGCGTAAATATGCTTTCACTTATTCCGAATAACGGAAGTCTGGAACCGAAGGTATTAAACCTGAAACAGATGCTGGAATATTATCTGGCTCATCAGGAAGATGTAGTGACCAGAAGAACGAAATATGACCTGAATAAAGCAAGAGAGCGAGCTCACATTTTAGAAGGTCTGCTGAAAGCACTGGACAATATTGATGAGGTGATCCGTATTATCAGAGCTTCGCAGAATGTGCAGATCGCAAAACAGGAGTTAATGGATCGCTTTGAACTGACAGATGTTCAGGCACAGGCAATCGTAGATATGCGTCTGCGTGCTCTGACAGGTCTGGAAAGAGAGAAGCTGGAAGCAGAGTATGCTGATTTAATAGGAAAAATCCGTAAATACGAGGCTATCCTTGCGGACAGAAGTCTTCTTCTTCGCGTGATTCGGGAAGAAATTCTTGCAATTGCAGAGAAATACGGAGACGACAGAAAGACTTCTATCGGATATGATGTATACGATATTTCTACAGAGGATCTGATTCCGAGAGAGAATACAGTGATCACAATGACCAAACTTGGATATATTAAGAGAATGACAGTAGATAATTTCAGAAGCCAGAACAGAGGTGGAAGAGGAATCAAGGGAATGCAGACTCTTGAGGATGACTACATTGAAGAACTTCTGATGACAACTACCCATCATTATCTGATGTTCTTTACAAATACAGGACGTGTATATCGTCTGAAAGCATATGAGATTCCGGAGGCAGGACGTACTGCAAGAGGAACTGCGATTATTAATCTGTTACAGCTTATGCCGGGGAATGCATCACTGCAGTAATCCCGCTCCGCAAATTTGAAGATGGTCATTATCTGATGATGGCTACGAAGAATGGCCTGGTAAGAAACACGATTAAAGAATATGCGAATGTGCGTAAAACGGACTGGCAGCTATCACATTGCGTGATGATGATGAACTGATCGAGGTTAAGCTTACAGATGATAAGAAGGATATAATACTTGTTACAAAAGATGGTATGTGTATCCGTTTTAAAGAAACAGATGTAAGAAGTACAGGCAGAACTTCTATGGGCGTACGCGGTATGAATATCGATGATGGAGACGAAGTGGTAGCAATGCAGCTGAATTCTCAGGGAGATTGTCTGCTGATAGTTTCTGCAAATGGTATGGGTAAACGTACTTCTATGGGCGAATTTACCTGTCAGAATCGTGGCGGTAAAGGTGTAAAATGTTATAAGATTACCGAGAAAACCGGTGATGTAATCGGAGCAAGAGCTGTAAATGAAGATAATGAAGTAATGCTGATCACTACGGAAGGTATTATCATCAGAATCGCCTGCGCTGATATTTCCATTCTTGGAAGAATTACATCGGGTGTAAAACTGATCAATCTTACAGAGGGTGTCACTGTAGCCAGTGTAGCTAAAGTGAGAGATAAAGAGAAAAAGATACAAATGCACAGCAGGCAGCAGTGGAAATTACGGACAGTGCAGAAACAGAAGAATCTGATCAGCCGACAGATCAGGAGACACAGGATGAGAACAGAGGGGAAGAGGAATAACCATGAAGAAATGGTACAGATATCTTGCAGCCGGAGTGTTGGTATTACTGACACTCTGTGTGGCAGGATGCGGGGGAGTGAGTCATAAATACACCGGAAAAAGTAACAGAGGAATTGATTCAGTCCTATACTGACGGGAAAGAAAAGAAAGTGAAGGAGTGCTATAACCAGGCAGATAATACAGAAGCAGATCTTCAGACAGAGATTACAGCAACACTCAAATATTTTGCGGCACATAATCCTAAGAAAGTATCTGTTCAGGATTGTGAGATCCTTTCTGAAAATGACAAGTACAGTTATGTATACATAACCTACAATCTGATTCTGGAGGATGATCAGGAATATCCATGTGTTGAAACTTATATGGTTGGTAAACAGGATAAAACTTATTATATCATGGCACCATCACAGATCACAGATGATATGAAAACTCAGGCGGCTACAGCATATGTCCAATTTATGAAGACAGATGCTTACAAGACGTATACCAAAGCATATGAAACATTTATCAAGAAAAATCCGGGATATGAAGACAAAATTTCGGAAAAAGCAGGAGTGTAATATATCGGGGGCAAAAAAATGAAAAGAATATTACTGATGGTATTTAGAAATCTCTTTTTTGTTCCATATGGATGGTTTAAGTTATGCTGGTATGCATCGCATGCAGAACGTTACAGTGAAGAACAGAGATATCAGCTTCTTAAATATGTAGATAACAGAGCAGTGAAAGGCGGTAATCTGGTAATTGACGGTCATGGTATGGAAAATATTCCAAAAGAAATGGGTTTATTTTCTTCCCAATCATCAGGGATTATTTGATGTACTTGCAATCATACAGGTGTGTCCGGTACCTTTCTCGGTAGTGGCAAAAAAAGGCTGACAAACGTACCATTTCTGAAGCAGGTATTTGCATGCATGAAAGCGTTTATGATTGACCGTGCTCTTGGATATATTTTATATCAAAACCTATCAGTTTTGTCACCCTTTTTTACTCGGTCTCCGTCATTTACAAAAGTTTCGAATCCTTTTCCATCCAGATTTACAGTATCCACGCCAATGTGAAGCAGATATTCGGTTCCGTCATCACTAGTCAGACCAACTGCATGTTTTGATGGGAAGATAAAAGATACAGTTGCATCTTCCGGCGCATAAGCCATTCCCTCTTCCGGGCGAACCAGATAACCGTCTCCCATCATTTTCCCTGCAAATGCTTCGTCACACGCTTCTTCGATCGGTGCTGCCACTCCTGTGAATGGAGAGCAAAGCTCTTTCTTTACAGTTCCGGCTGCAACAGTTTTGTTCTCATCTTTCTTCGCTTCATCTTTTGTTTCTGCACATTTATTCGTTTCTTCTGCGCTGTTTTCGTTTTCTTCCGGAAGATATTCCACATCCGGAGCTTTCTCCAGATAATCTTCCAGATTGGATTTAATCACAGAAACAGCCGGTCCGTAGATTACCTGGATTCCCTGTCCTTTTCTTACGATTCCGGATGGGGATGTCATCCTTAAGACATCTTCATTTACCAGTTCCGGCTTTACTACCGTACAACGAAGTCTTGTCGCACAGCAGTCTACATCAGAAATGTTTTTCTTTCCACCAAGTCCTCTTGTGATCAGTGCGCTCTTCTGATCTTCCGGTGTCATTTCATTTTCAGAATCTGCATCATTTCCATCTACTTTTGCTTTATAATCAGCTTTTGTATACAGCTTCGTTTCCGCATCATCATCTTCTCTTCCCGGTGTCTTCAGATTCAGCTTCAGAATCAAAGTACGGAAGATGATATAATATAAGAAGAAATAAATAATTCCAACCGGGATGATTCTGATCCAGCTTGTCTTAGCATTTCCCTGAAGGATACCGAAAAGGAACAGATCAATAAATCCACCAGAAAATGTAAGTCCTACTGCAATATTTAACATATGCGCGATCATATAAGCAGATCCGGCAAGGATCACCTGTACCGCAAAAAGGATCGGTGCTACAAACAGGAATGAGAATTCCAGTGGCTCTGTGATTCCGGTCATCATACATGCAAGTGCTGCAGAAAGCAGAAGTCCGCCTGCCTGTTTCTTCTTCTCCGGTTTTGCACACTGATACATTGCAAGTGCTGCACCCGGAAGACCAAAGATCATGAAGATAAAATTCACCGGAAAAATATCTTGTCGCATCCGCACTGAAATGTACTGTGGATGGATCTGCAAGCTGCGCAAAGAAGATGTTCTGACCGCCCTGTACAAGCTGTCCCGCAACTTCCATTGTTCCTCCAACCGCTGTCTGCCAGAATGGAAGATAGAATACATGGTGAAGTCCAAATGGAATCAACGCTCTCTTAATAATACCAAAGATCAATGTTCCAATATAGCCTGTTCCTGTTACAAGTCCGCCGAGTGCATAGATTCCATTCTGAACGGTTGGCCATACAAAATAGAGTACGATTCCTACAGCCACATAAGTCAATGTTGAAATAATCGGAACAAATCTTGATCCACTGAAGAATGACAGTGCATTCGGAAGCTGGATTTTGTAAAACTTATTATGAAGTGCTGCTACTCCAAGTCCAACGATAATACCGCCAAATACACCCATCTGTAATGTCTGGATTCCGCAGACACTTGTCACAGTTCCTTCCAGAACTCCGGCTCCAAGCGTTCCGTCTGCAAGAAGATCTCCACGGATCAAAAGCATGGCATTCATTGTTGCATTCATTACAAAGAAAGAGATCATTGCCGCAAGTGCCGCAACTTCCTTCTCTTTCTTCGCCATACCGATTGCTACACCGACAGCAAAAATGATCGGCAGGTTATCAAAAATAATACTTCCCGCTTTGCTCATAATTGTGAGCAGGGAATTCAGAATTGTCCCCTCGCCTAAAATTGCCTGAAGATGATATGTCTCAATCATCGTTGCATTTGTAAATGAACTTCCTACTCCAAGCAGAAGTCCTGCTACCGGAAGAATTGCGATTGGAAGCATAAAACTTCTTCCGATTCTCTGCAATACTCCAAAAATCTTGTCTTTCATCTGTAATCCTCCTCGTATCATTTCTTATAGAGTTGACGCATCCCATAGTTTCTTGTGCTGGCACAGTTCTGCAACTTACTTATCCTATACTATAATGCGCAAAAAAGGCATAAACTAATCCTCAATAACCAAGTCCACCTTATCTGGTGAACTTATTAAGGATAGTTTATGCCTGCTTTACCAGTAACACTCTATCGTGCGCTTTTCTCTTTTAACCACGTATAGTATAACCATACTCACTTCCAACAGTCAATCTGTAATATTCAACAATATTTATCCTGTTTTTTTGTTGAATATGTTACTTAGTGATTATTTTAGTAAATTAAAGTTTTCTTTTGATTTAAATTAACTTCTCTTCATTTTACGCTTCTGGCTTTTGCTTATTTGCTTTTGTAATATCCAGACGTACATTCACACCAAATGGATTGATTGCAACTCCCTTTGCATCCGGAATCAGTATCTCCGGAATCTTATCCGCCGGGATTGCTGCTGTCTTCATCTTCTTGCCCTGTGCAAATCTGGTAAATTCTATCATATCTGTAAAGATCGGCTGATACAGACTTCCGTCCGGCTGTCTCAGAAGTGGAACCTGATTATCTTCCTGAACTCCTACGATAAAGGTTCCTTTCTTATAATGCGCCATCATCTCTTCCTGAAGTTCCTTCACATTCTCCGGCATCTCCGGTCCGATATTGCGGTGCATCTCCTGCATCAGATACATTGCTGTCAGATGAAGCTCCGGATTCTCGATCAGTTTCTTTCCTTCAGGCAGTTCTTCCTTATTCTTACGAACTACAAGCTGTTCCAGCTGAACCCTGATTTCCTCCTCTGTACCAACATTCACTGCCAGCGCATTTACGCCCATTGTATACAAGTTTGTAAAAAATCCAAGTCTGGCATTCTTTTCAATCTTGGCAATTCCTACATGATAACGATCTTCTGCAAGCGTCTTTGCCTTTTCCTTTGCAGACTCTTCCTGATAATAAACCAGAACCTCGTCATCAAATGTCTCTTCATCACAGAGGACAAACGGCATCTTCGTCACACCTGACATGATCACATAAATCTCTTCGAGATTTCGCAGATTCACCAATGCCTGCTTCATCTCTGTACTGACAATTACTTTATTCTCATCCATCTCTTTGTTTTCCTTTCTGGTTGCTTTTCTTTATATTACAGTAGTGCAATGAAATGAGGTATAAATATGATACACCCTATGATCACAGCCATGATTGCCGTAAAAAGCACTGCACCAGCTGCCGTATCCTTCGCGATCTTAGCAAGTGGCTTTCTCTCTTCTGTCACAAGATCGACAACAGCTTCCACTGCCGTATTCACAAGTTCCAGTGAGATCACCATTCCAAAAAGGAGAAGACAGATACACCATTCCATCGGCGTTAATCCTACAAAGGTTCCAACTGCTGTTACAAGAATCACTGCAAGGCAATGAATCTTCATATTCCTCTCTTTTGAAATCCCTGTCCAGATTCCTTCAAAGGCATAGCCAAAGCTTTTGAATAAAGGCTGTTTTCGATTCTTCATTCGTAGTCTCCTTTCGGATTCGTATCATAGATCAAGCAACAAATCTAATATCTATGATACCACATCTGGCTCCTTATCAAAAGAGGTATTTTCCTATTGTTATCAAAAGAATACTCAGATTTCGAATCTCATATCCTTTTCACTTATTTACAAGCTTCAACCATACTCTTTACATATTCTGCAACATACGGCACGCAGTCTTTTCCGTATTTCTCACACAACTTAACGATTGCACTTCCAACGATCGCACCGTCTGCGCTCTGACACATCTTCGCTGCCTGCTCCGGAGTGGAGATTCCGAATCCGACCGCACATGGAATATCATTTTCCTCTTTTACGAGCTTCACCATTGCTCCGATGTCCGTCGTAATCGCGGATCTTGTTCCTGTTACACCAAGTGAGGAAACACAATATACAAATCCCGATGCCTCTTTTGCGATCATCCGGATTCTGTCATGGGAAGTCGGTGCGATCAATGAGATCAGATCAATTCCGTACTTTTTGCATACGCTGTCAAATTCTTCTTTCTCTTCAAATGGAACATCCGGAAGAATCAGACCATCCATTCCAACACTTTTCGCTTTCTCAAGAAATCTTTCTGTGCCGTAAGAGAACACAACATTTGCATATGTCATAAAAACAAGTGGAATCTGTGTATTCTGGCGGATTTCTTTTACCATATCGAAGATCTTATCTGTCGTCACGCCCCCTGTCAACGCACGCAGATTTGCTCCCTGTATAACCGGTCCTTCTGCTGTCGGATCGGAAAATGGAATTCCAAGCTCGATCAACGTCGCCCCTGCTTTCTCCATCTCATAGACGATTTGTTTTGTTGTCTCAAGATCCGGGTCACCACATGTGACAAATGGTATAAATGCTTTCTTCCCTTTAAATGCTTCTTGTATTCTACTCATGAAGATCCTCCCCTCTGTAACGTGCGATTGCTGCACAGTCCTTATCGCCGCGTCCCGAAATATAATTACAATAATCTGGTCTTTGCTCATTGTCGGCGCAAGCTTTCTTGCATATGCTACTGCATGCGCACTCTCGATTGCCGGAATGATTCCTTCTAATTTAGAAAGGTACTCAAATGCATCGACTGCCTCATCATCTGTGATTGCCACATATTCTGCTCTTCCCTTATCATAAAGGTCTGCATGCTCCGGTCCGATTCCCGGATAATCCAGTCCGGCTGAGATGGAGTAAACCGGTGCGATCTGTCCGTACTCATCCTGACAGAAATAAGACTTCATTCCGTGGAAGATACCAAGCTTTCCTGTCGCGATCGTTGCAGCCGTCTCTGCCGTATTCACACCACGTCCGGCCGCCTCGCATCCGATCAGGCGCACGCCTTCATCTTCAATGAAATTATAAAATGCACCGATTGCATTAGATCCGCCTCCGACACAGGCAAGCACTGCGTCCGGAAGCTTTCCTTCTTTCTCAATGATCTGCTCCTTGATCTCCTTGGAAATCACTGCCTGAAAATCACGCACGATCTGAGGAAATGGATGCGGTCCCATACAGGATCCGAGTACATAATGTGTGTCATCAATTCTTCTTGTCCACTCACGCATCGTCTCTGAAACAGCATCTTTCAAAGTACCAGTTCCGCTTGTAACCGCGTGTACCTGTGCTCCGAGAAGACGCATTCTGTATACATTCAGTGCCTGACGCTCTGTATCTTCTTTTCCCATGAAAACTTCACATTCCATTCCCATCAGAGCTGCTGCTGTCGCTGTTGCAACCCCATGCTGTCCTGCACCGGTCTCAGCGATCACTCTTGTCTTTCCCATCTTTTTCGCAAGAAGAACCTGGCCTAACACGTTGTTGATCTTATGAGCTCCTGTATGATTGAGGTCTTCTCGTTTCAGATAAATCTTAGCACCACCAAGATCTTCTGTCATGCGGGCTGCATAGTATAAAAGAGACGGTCTGCCTGCATATTCATTTAATAATGTATTCAGTTCGTCATTAAATTCTTTGTCATTTTTATAGTAGTTGTACGCCTTTTCCAATTCGATCACTGCATTCATCAGTGTCTCCGGAATGTACTGTCCACCATGGATTCCGTATCTTCCTTTTGTCATGGTTATCTCTCCTTCTTTCTTGTTTCTATTGTTTTGGTGAATTTATTCATTCACCTGTATACTCTTTTGTTTCCTAAGAATGTTTACTGCTTTCAAAATTTCTCACAGTTTTCACAGCTTGAAGAATTTTCTCACGATCTTTCTTTCCATCTGTCTCCACTGCACTGCTCAGGTCAATTCCCCAAGGGTGTATTCGCTGTATTGCCTCCGGTATGTTCTCCGGATTCAGTCCTCCTGCGAGGAAATACGGCCGCTTTGTCCAGCCTTCCAAAAGACTCCAATCAAATGTCTCGCCGGTTCCGCCTTTTCCGTGATCGAGAAGAATCAGATCTGCACTGCTCGCTGCCGCCGCATCAAGATCTTTTTTCTCCTGAATCGAAAATGCTTTCATCACCGGATGGTCTGTCAGATTTTTCAACTTCTTTATATATGCCTCATCTTCCTGCCCGTGAAGCTGAGCGATCTGAATGGTTCCTTCATTTAATAATTGTGCGACCTCGCCGCAGTCTTTATTGACAAATACTCCGACCGGGCAAATCTGCGATTCAAGATTTTGAACCAGTTCACGAACTTTCGAAATGGATACATTTCTCCGGCTCTTTGGCACATTGATGATAAATCCGCAATAATCCGGTTTTGCCTCATTTATATAGGTAATATCTTCCGGGCGGCTTAATCCGCAGATCTTAATCTTGGGCATGTTCATTTTTTCTTGTCTCATACTATATCTTCCGCCAATTCATATCTAGCTGCCTTCCTGTCTGCTGCTTCAACTCCATCAGTGCTGCTTTCCGATCAGATTTTCTCATCAGAAGTTCTCCGATCAGTACCGCATCGGTTCCATTTTCATAAAGTGCTTTCATATCTTCCACTCCGCGGATACCGCTCTCAGATACGAAAACTGTTTCCGAACTGACCATTTCTCTAAGCCGGATACTGTTCTTAATATCCACTGTAAAATCTTTCAGATTCCGGTTATTTACACCGATAATCTTTGCACCGATCTTCTGTGCTCTTAAGATTTCTTCTTCGTTATGTGTTTCTACCAAAGCAGATAATCCGAGTTCGTCTGCCAGCCGATGATACGCTTTTAACCTGCCATCTTCTAATACCGAACAGATCAGAAGTACTGCCGAGGCTCCCATTGCTTTTGCCTGATAAATCATGTATTCATCACAGGTGAAATCTTTTCTGAGTACCGGAATGGATACATTTTGCACAATTTCTTTCAGATACGCATCACTGCCCCGGAACCAAAACGGTTCTGTCAGACAGGAGATTGCTGCTGCGCCGCCTGCTTCATAGTCCCTGGCGATCTCAACATATGGAAAATCCGGTGCGATTAATCCTTTGGATGGAGACGCTTTTTTTGCCTCGCAGATAAAAGACAATCCTTCTGCCCGAAGTGCCTGTTCGAATGCAGGGATTTGATCTTTAATTCCTTTTTCTTCCGCCTGTCTTCGAACCTCTTCTAATGGAACTATTTTCTTTTCTTCTTCGATCCGCTCTTTCGTGCGCTCGGTAATTTTCTCGAGTATATTCATACTATTTGTTCCTCTTTTTCTTTCAAGTTGCTTCTTCCATTCTCCCCTGCATAGCCGGGGATCAGACTTTTTATTTATTACTTTCTTCTTTAAACTGCTCCAGCTTCTTCAGTGCAAGTCCTTCGTCAATGATCTGTTCCGCTTTTCTTACACCTGCTTCGATTGAATCTGCTTTTCCTGCAAGATAGATTGCTGCTCCTGCATTCAGGCAAACTGCATTTCTCTTTGCTCCCTGCTCTTTTCCTGAAATGATATCCAATGTGATCTGTGCGTTTTCCTGAGGTGTTCCTCCTGTCAGTGCACCTTTTTCGCATCTCTCATAACCAAACTGCTCCGGTGTGATCTCATAGCTTGTAAATGTTCCGTCTTTAATCTCACAGACTGTAGTCGGTGCACACATGGAAATCTCATCTAACTTATCCTGTCCGTAAACGACCATTCCGCGGACAACTCCTAGATTCGCCATAACTCTTGCAAGTGGCTCTACCAGACTTTCATCATAAACTCCCATCAGTTCCATGTTCGCTCCTGCCGGATTAGACAGTGGCCCAAGAATATTGAATACGGTACGAATACCAAGTTCTTTACGGATCGGTCCGACATATTTCATCGCAATATGATAATTCTGTGCAAATAAGAAACAGATCTGAATGTCTTTGAGAAGCTGTGTGCTGCGCTCTGGTGCGACATCGATCTTCACTCCAAGTGCTTCAAGTACATCTGCCGCACCGGACTTAGAAGATGCTGCACGGTTACCATGCTTTGCGACCGGGATTCCTGCTGCTGCGATCACAAGGGAGGATGTTGTTGAAATGTTAAATGAATTTGCTCCGTCTCCCCCTGTTCCTACGATTTCCAGCACATCCATGTCATGCAAAAGCTTGATGCAGTGTGCACGCATTCCCGCTGCTGATGCTGTGATCTCATCGATTGTCTCACCTTTCATGGAAAGTGCTGTCAGATATGCTGACTTCTGAACATCCGATGCCTTTCCTTCCATAATCTCATTCATTACTTCTTCTGCTTCTGTATAGGTGAGATTTTCTTTCTTTGATAATTTTATAATTGCTTCTTTGATCATTTCTTAATTCTCCTTCAATGCTTTTGCATAGTTAATAAAGTTCTCTATCATCTGAAGTCCCTGCGGTGTCATCACGGATTCCGGATGAAACTGTAACCCAAAGATCGGGTATTCTCTGTGTTCCATCGCCATAATCTCGTTATCTTCGCTTCGCGCTGTCACAATCAGTTCTTCCGGTAGTGTCTCTTCCTTAACTGCGAGTGAATGATATCTTGCCACCTGGATTGGAAGTGTCAGATTCTGAAAGAGGACACTGTCTGTCTTTACGTCTTTCAGCTGTGATGTCTTCCCATGCATCAGCTGTCCGGCGTGACCTACGGTTGCTCCAAATGCTTCCGCCATCGCCTGATGTCCGAGACAAACGCCGAGCATCGGGATTTTTCCTTTCAGCTTCTGAATTGCTTCGATACAGATTCCGGCATCAGAAGGTTTTCCAGGCCCCGGTGAGATTACCAGCGCCTCGGGCGCAAGTTCCAGAATCTTTTCCGGTGTGATTTGATCATTTCGAACGACCTTTACTTTTGAATCAATCTGATCTTTTTGTATGCCGCTTATTTCTGATTCTACTCCTGCGATAAACTGATATAAGTTATAGGTAAAGCTGTCATAATTATCAAGTAATAGTATCATTCCAATCCTCCTTTCACAGTTTCCACAGCCTGAAGTACTGCCCCTGCCTTATTTAAACACTCCTGGAATTCATTTTCCGGGATACTGTCTGCTACGATTCCGGCTCCTGACTGTACGCGAATGTATCCATTTTTCTTATAAGCAAGACGGATGGAAATGCATGTATCTACATTTCCTGCAAAATCGAGATAGCCGACTGCTCCTCCGTAGATACCTCTCTTCTCCTGTTCAAGTTCTGCGATAATCTCACATGCGCGGATCTTCGGTGCTCCGGAAAGCGTTCCTGCCGGAAGAATCGCATCTACTACGTCCAGTGCATCTTTATCTTTCCGAATCTTGCCTGTCACGGTGGAACCAATATGCATTACATGGGAATATCTCTGGATTTCCATATATTTATCAACTTTAACTGTTCCCGGCTGGCTGATCTTGCCGACATCATTTCGCCCAAGATCTACAAGCATGTTGTGCTCTGCAAGCTCTTTCTCGTCTGCAAGTAGCTCTTTCTCCAATTCCTGATCTTCCTCTTCGGTCACTCCCCGCTTCCTTGTACCGGCAAGAGGAAAAGTGCACACCTGTCCGTTTTCTAACTTCGCCAGCGTTTCCGGTGAAGCCCCTGCCACTTCAATATCATCACTTGAAAAGTAGAACATATACGGAGATGGATTCGAGGTTCGAAGCACCCGGTAGGTATCAAAAAGACTTCCTTTTGCCTTCGCTGTCAGCGGATTGGATAAAACGACCTGGAAAATATCACCTTCATAAATGTATTCCTTAGCTTTCTCAACCATCTTGCAATAATCTTCTTTATCCACTCCCGGATGGAACTCTTCTTCTAAAACAAGTGGTCGGAAATCTGCCTGCGCCCCACTTCGGATCAATCGTTCCATCTCTTCTAATTCCTGCTTCGCGTTCGTATAATTTTCTTCCAGATCACCTTCCAGCTTCACGCCTGTGATCAGGATCAGCTTCTGTCTGTAATTGTCAAATACGATGACACGGTCAAATAACATCAAGTCCGCATCCCGGAAATCTCTTACTGCCGTTTTTGCTGCTGTCTTTCCTGTAGTCTCATTCTTCTCTTCCAGGACTGGCTTCAATGTCGGTTCTGCATATTTGATGTAGTCATAAGAAAAATATCCGACAAGCCCTCCGGTAAATGGAGGAAGTCCCGGAACAACCGGACTTTTATATGCTTCGAGAATTTCTCTTAGAACCTTTCCCGGATGGTCGGTTAAAACTTCCCGTCTGGTCTTATCCTCATCTTCATGCCCTTCACTGATGATCACACGCCCATCGGTACAGGTGATCTCCATCATTGGTGCATATCCAAGGAAGGAATATCTTCCCCACTGCTGTCTGTCCTCCGCACTTTCCAGCAGATAGCAATGCTTGCTTGCCGCCCGCAGCGTCCGCATCACACTAATCGGCGTAAATGCATCTGCATACAGCTCTTTGCTGATCGGAACTCGCTTGTATCTGCCTTGTTCAGCGTAGGATCTGATTTGTTCTAATGTCTTGTCCATGTGTATTCCTCCTTGAAGTTATGCTGCAAAATAAATTTCTCTTTTATCCCGATAGGAAATATATGTTTATGGTAGAAAAAAAGTCCCTGACAGAATATTCCTATTCTGTCAAGGACGGTAAATCTAAATCTTTTCCGCGGTGCCACCTTGATTCACGGGTACACTCCCATGCGCTCTGTAAGATACTAACATATCTCCGGCAACTGACGTATGCCCACACGTCACAGAGTACTCGGATTCTCAAATCCTTTGACTGTGCCCTCAGCGGTCCATTTGGCAACCTGCATCTCGATCCGGCTCTCAGCTTCCCGGACTCTCTGTGCGCGCATAATTACTTTGATCTCCGCTTCATCGGTTTAAAGCGTTATTCCATTTGCTAAGAGTTTATCACTTTTAAGCGATAGTGTCAATGCACTATTTTAATCTTTTTCGCGAAATTGTTGAAAATTTTCTCAATTTTCTTGTCTTTATTTTCTTTTCTCTTCCATGCAAATCCGCCAACTCCTGCTCCGAGTGAGGAGAATGCAAGTCCTAATAAGCCAAGAACATTTGCCGGATCACCTGTCTTTGCGGCTTTTGATCCACTTGTTCCTTTGGAAGCTGATCCATCCGTAGTTGTTCCTGCCTTCTTTGTAACAGTCGGAGTTGCACTTCCATTCTGACTTCCCGCCTGATTTCCATTCTTTACAAGTGCTTTGATTGCTGCATTCAACTCATCTGTTGCTTTATCAACTTTTTCCTGGCTTTCTTTTGCATTTAATGCGCTCTTAGCGTCTGTCAGTGCACTCTGCAATGCCTTCCAGCTGTCAACTGTGTAATCAGTTTCTTTCAGAGCTGCCGCATCACTGATTACTTTCTCAAGGGAAGAAGTATCAACTGCTGCCGGCTCTTCTATCTTAACAAGTGCTTCAACAGCTGCGTTGAGGTGGCTTACTGCCTCGTCTACAGTTGCCTGAGTTTTTGGATTTTTCAATTCATCTTTTGCTTCCTGAAGTTCCATCTGCATAGATGCCCAGCTTTCCGCTGTGTATTCAGCTTCTTTCAGGGCTTCTGCTTTTGCAATAGCTGCCTCAAGCTCTGTTGTTGTGATTTTTTCACCCTCAGATGCTTTTACAATGTTCTCCTCTGTTGCCTGGAATTTGTATGTCACGTCATTATATCCAAGTGCTGTCAGTGTAATGGTCCAATATCCTGTTCCATCCGTTCCTTCCGGAAGTGTACAACGAAGAGAATCTGTCAGTCCAAGCTGGATTCCCATTGCTTTGTGCATCCAGTTATCTGCTGCAAATTTTGTTCCATAAGTAGCTTTTGCATTTGTATATGTGCTGTCATCTCCATAGTAAGTCCATGTAACAGTCTGGAGATTTGATCCAAGATCACCATAATTTCCTGTCAGATCAACTCTTAAGAATTCTCCATAAGATCCGCTTGCTTCTTTTACTGTCAGCCCTGCTTTCTCTGCTGTTGGTGCTGTCTTGAGTGCCTGATCTTTGATTCCGGACTCTGATCCATTATTCACTCTTGCAGAGAAACTGAAAGATCCATTCTCATTCTTTGTTGCTGTTTTCAGACCGTTTGTATTCTCTGTTACATTGGCAACCAGTCCTGTATAGCTTACCAGATTCTTTTCTGAATATCCTCCTGCAAGTTCACTTCCGTTTTCGATCACACGATAGCTTGCTTTCAGTGCATCCAGATCAGATGTTTTACTTCACCGGCACATATTTCAGTCCGAGTACATCATACTCTGTCATCTTTGTTGTTGCACCGGATTCTTCTGTGATCTCTCCTCTGTTAAATGTAATCTTGCTTCCGTCTGTCAGAACTGCAGTAGTTCCATCTGTCCAGTACTCTACTGCATACTCTTTTCCATTTTCCGCCTTGATTACTGCGTTGCACTGGAAAGAACCTCTGTGAAGTCCATGATTTACGGTAGCTCTTGTTACAGTATCGAATGCACCCTTGTCGGACTCTCCTTTTGAATCCTTTGCATCTGAAGAAGATGTATCTCCTGCTGCCTGCACATTTTCAGCAGCCCAGTACTCTGCCCAGCTAAGTCCTACATATGCGTAAGTATACTCACTCTCCTGTGATAAAGTATAAGTGAATTCGTAATCCTTTGCATAGCCTGTTGCTTTCACTGTAATCTTAAATTCCTGTCCATTTTCTGCATCCTTAAATGGAGCCGCAGTCGTATCAATTGTTCCATCTTCTTTGATGATCTTCACTGCACGTTTTCCTGTTGCCGCATACTCTGTTCCGTCAACTGTTACAGATTCGATCTTCTTTACATAAGAAGTTACATCCTCTGCTGCATATCCTTCTGCTGCTACAAGTGATGCACTTTCACTGTTAAATACAACCGGTACAGCTTCTGTTGTCAATTCAAAATCTGTCGTAAGATCCGCATATTTTCCGGATTTATCAGATACTTTCAGAGTATATTTGCCTATCTCAGCGCCTTTTGTCTTATAGGTAAGTCCCCCGTCTTTTACCTGAACATCCTCAAGACCTTCAACTGTATATTCTGCCTGATAATCACCAGGAAGTCCTTCTACAGTTACATTTACTTTTCCACTTTCAACATCTGCATTCTCTGCTGCGACATTCCCATTGAATTTAACCGGCACATACTGATCTGCATCAATCTCATAGATTCCATTATCTGTGTAATATGTGATTTTATTGATCGTCTGACCCATCATCTTTTCATAATCTTTTGAGTCCAGTGTGTTTCCATGAGATGTTGTCACAAATCCTGTACTCCATGCCAGTTTTGTCTTTTTCCAGATATTTTCAAGATGACGAAGTCCGTAGTTGTCTCCTTCTTTTGTGCTGATCACAACTCCATATACTGTATTAACTGTTTTTGGGAGTCCATTTACATCTAATTCATAATCTCCATACTTTGTGTCTGTTGTGAAATCAATTGATGCATCACTAATCTTCTGTGCAGTTGCACCTTTCACTTCACTAAAGCTGAGTGAACCATCTGCATTTACTGTTGCTTCCTTATAATAGGAAGGAGTCTCGCTTAAAATATAGTAAGAATAGCTTGCGCTCTCGAATAACGCATCTTTTCCATTATATTCTGTTGTTGTCTCTTTTCCTTTCATATTCACTGTAATAGAAAGCTTGCTGTCATCTGTGATCTGTGTATAGTTTTTCAGTACAGATGCATCACTAATCTTAACCGGATATGTAATACCTGTAATATCTGTTCCATCACTGTTTACATGATAAGATCCAGCTACAAGTGTTGATCTTGTTTTCGCTTTTGTAGCGGAGGATACACTGTCTGCTCCTGCTACCTGATCAGCTGCATAGAATTCAGAATATGGAATATTCATCAACACATACGTTTCTTTCGCAACTTCTGCCTTTTTCAATGCCTTCACTGCTGCATTCAACTCATCTGCCGCTGTGTCCACTGCACTCTGGGATTCCTTTGCTTTCAGAGCCGCCTTCGCTACAGTTAATTTTGTCTGCATTGCACTCCAGCTGTCTGCTGTATAATCAGATTCTGTCAGTTTCTCAGCCGCTGCGATTGCTGACTCCAGCTTTGCTGTGTCAATGGTAACTGTCTCCCCTGCTACCGGAGCTGACTGGATTGCTTCAAGTGCAGCTTTTTTAATTGCATCAGAAGTACGTGTTGCACCGGATACTGTATCCCAGTTGTTAATTGTATCTTCTGTAGCAGCCTGGCCTTCAAGCTTTGTTTTAAATCCTTTTGTTTTGGAATATGCTTTATTAAAGTAGGATGCATTTCCTTCGTCATATCCTTCTTTTGGTTTGACTGTAATCTCAGAGAATTTTCCATCCTCTACTTTCAAGCTTACTTCTACATCATATTCTTCCCACTCATCGTCACTGTCATCTTCTGTTCTGGTTACATGAGCCGTCTTTGTATAAGTTCCATCCTTCGCAGTCTGACTTCCTGTTGCCGCAAAGATGGTTGACGGGCAAAGTCCTACTACCATAGACATTGCCACTGCCATGGACATTGCCTTTACTTTCATTTCTTTGTTTTTCATAGAAACCTCCTTTTTAACTAAAATAGTTGCATACAGATCCTGCCTGTCGCAGTTCTGCTTTCCTGCTTCCGCATGGAATATATTATCAAGTTAGTTTTCGCTAACCTGTAATCAAAAAGTATATATCTATACTGTCCTTACAACTTCTTTCTTCACAACCGGTAAAATCTTTCCTGCGACAATTCCAATCACGAATCCTGTTACTGTCCCGGCTACAAGAAGAACCGGCAGATAATAAATCAGTTTCAGATTCTCCACCACTGACATGGCAACAAGAATCTGTCCTATGTTATGAAAGACACCTCCAGTGATACTGACTCCTACAATAGAAATTCCATCCATCTTCTTTACAAGTGCCATCGCAAGAAGGCTGACAACCGCCCCTGCCAGACTGTAAATGATCGACATTCCATTTCCAAAAATAAATCCTGTCAGAAGTACACGCAGTACAGATACCGCCAGTACCTCCGGCGTTTTCAGAAAATAAAGACCTGTTACAGTGACCAAATTGGCCACTCCAAGCTTCATCCCCGGCACTCCAAAATTAATTGGAATCAGGCTTTCTACATAACTAAAATCATTGCCAGTGCAACAAGCATTGCCATATTTGCAAGTTTTTTATTTCTATTCATACATTCTCCTTTACAGTCGAACAATTGATTTATTTAGAAATTGTATCCGGTAGATCTTCCTTTTCACTTTGAGAATCATCAGAATTCTCAACCTCTTCTATTTCTACAACCAACTTATGTGGCAGGCAGACAATTGTCTGCGTCCGGTTATTGATCTTCCCCTGCTCTTCGCAATATCCATCTGGACAGTCAGCCTCTTCCATATACGCTTTTCCATCCTCGATCCGGACACGGTTGTAAAAGTCTCCTTCTTCTATTTCGACTACCTGGTCTTCATCCAACGAATATCTTCCGTAAACTTCACCGTCTACCTTGATCACAACCTGTTTTTCCTGATTTTCTTTTTGTCCGCTTTCCTTTGCCTGTACATACTGCATCAGATTCATCACAAGAAACAGTACACATGCCGCAAATAGGATTCCGCCTCCTAAAAACAGATCTTTTTTCTTCATCTATTACACTCCTGCCCAGATCATAATTACAAGTAACAGAATTGCCCGAAGAATCGTAAACCAGAATTCATTTCCCTTCAGACCTTTGATTCCTGTATGGATATGCTTCTTTGGACAGGTATCAATACATTTCTGGCATTGGAAACAATCTCCCTCGACTTTGATCGAGCCGTCTTCCGGGAGTCCGATCCTGGATGGACATTTCTTCGTACATCCACTGCAACCTTTGATGCAATTTTCTCTGTCGCGGTGCAGTGCAAAGAACGGAAGCACCGGAAGCAATGAGAATACAGCTCCCATCGGACACAGATTCCGACAGAAAAATCTTTCTTCCAGGCACATTCCTACAATGATAAAAATTAGTAGTATCACTCCCGGCAAATATCCCTGCAAGTGGAAATTTCCTGCATGCAACATAGAGAAAACATCCCACGGGCTTGTCCCTTTTGCCTTTCCGTATACTCCCGCAAAACAAAGTACTGCGATTACGGTCAACACCAGATATTTCAAATAGCTTAACTTCTCTGTGATCTTTTCTGAAAGTAGCACCGGCTTTTTCTTTCTCTTCTTAAAGCACCAGAGATAAAATGCATGAATTCCATCTCCCAGACTTCCGAATGCACACGCGAATCCACAAAAGAATCTTCCGAAAAGAATCGTATACGCGCAGAGAACTATAAGCACCGTTACAAAAGAGGTCATCCAGATTGCCTCGCCTGCTCCTATCTGTGTGAAAATGTATTTTACACCGGCAAATGCCGCTGTATACACAGATGGCAGAAACAGAAAATAGAGAATCTGAATCAAGGCACGAAGCCAAGTATGCAATTTTTAATTTCTTTTGCTTTTAAATTATGTATATTCAACTTCTTCAAACTACTTTACCGCCTGTTCCAATGCCTGTTCTGTTGCATCTTTAATTCCTGTCGAACTGAATGTTGCGCCACTGATCGTATCAACTTCTGCACTCTGCGCCTCTATGATCTTCGGAATGATATCTTCTGCCATTGCAAGATATGCGCCGTCTTCCTTCTCTGCAGATGTCACTTCTACCGCTTCGATCTTTCCATCTTTTACAGTAACTTCTACCGCAACCGTTCCACCAAATCCATCCGCTTCTCCGATATAGGTTCCATCCTTGTATCCTGTTTCACTCCCCGAATCACTCCCAGACTCTGAAGCACTGAAGACAGCTGATGTCTGTGCCTCTAACTGTGCATTCAGCTTTGTGATTTCCTCATCCTTCGCACGGACATTCAACACTTCGTTATATCCGAAAAGGACACCGACGATTGCCAACAGACTAAACAGTCTTACGATAAACTCTTTCATCCTACTGTGCCTCCGTCTCTTCTGGTCTCAAGGCCATTTCCAGTGCCTTTTTGCATCCGTCAATAATCGCATTCGAAGAACAGGTTGCTCTGGACACCGTATCGATTTCTTCTGGCATTCCTTTGGTAATAATCTGAGAAACGACACCTTTTTTGCTTGAAGTTCCATTTGCCGCCTTCTTGATATAGCTGTCATTCGCTGCATCCCCATCTCCTGACACGTCAGTAATGGATACAATTTTGTCATTTCGTATTGTCACCTTCATAGAAAGCTGATACTCTGTAAAATCTTCATCCTCATCCGGTTTACACGGTACACTCACCTCATAAGTTCCATCGATGTATTTTGTCTTCACTTCTTCCTCTTGATCTGACTTCTTTTTCTCAAGCTGTGCAACTGCAAGGTTCAGATTTTCCACAGCTTTATCAACCGTCTGCTGTTCCACTTTTTCATTCGCAGCTGTTTCCAACAGCTCTTTTGCATCATTCAGTCGGAGACTCAGAAACGCCCAGCTACTCTGCGTATACTCCTCCATCACAAGTGCTTCTGCTGACTTGACTGCATTTTCCAGTTCCGTTGTATCTGCTTTCTCTTCAATGGATTCTCCATTCGTTACTTTCTCCGCCTGTTTCAAAGCATTCTTTATTGCTCCGAGAAGTCCCTTAGAACTGTAAGTTGCACCAGATACAGTATCTACATCTGTATTCTGATTTTTAAGCACATTTTTCACTACATCCATTGCGCGGTTGAAAAATGCTTCATCATCTGATGTCTTTGTGACTAAAATTGCTTTGATCGTATACTCCTGGATCACCACAGCTACCGATACCTCTCCACTGTATCCTTCCGCTGTTCCATAATAGATTCCTTCTTGTATGGAACTGTTCCGGTTGTGGATGTACTCTGATTCTGACTGGAAGAACTGTTCGAGCTATTCGTTTCAGATGAATCCGAAGTCGCTCCATTTCCACTCACTGCCGCCTGACTTAATGCATCTCTTACTGCCTGGATGATTCCAACCGAACTGTACGTTGCTCCGGACACGGTATCTACATTGGTGCTCTGACTACTGATGATCGCATTGATCAGTGCAGAGGCTTTGGAAATGTATTCGCTTCCATCTTGATTCTCCATAATCTGGATGTCTGTGATCTTTCCGCCACTGATCTCAACCTTTACTTTCAGTGTTCCACCAAATCCAGTCCCTGTTCCGTAATAAGTTCCGTCCTTATATGCTGCCGGGTCTTCCACTGTTGCGACAGAAGTAGAACTTCCTGCTGCCGCGCCGCCACCAGACTGTGACTGTCCTGTTGTTCCGCTGTCTTTTTCTCCTGTCAGTGCATTCTTCACTGCACCGATGATTCCCCGGGAACTATAGGTTGCACCGGATACCGTATCGACATCCAGTGTCTGTCCTTCGATGATCTTATCGATCACCGCCTGTGCACGTTTGAAAAATGCCGCATCATCCGAAGAACTCAGAATATCGATTGCAACGATCTGTTTGTCTTTGATTTGAACCGCAACCGTGATCTCTCCTGCATAACCTGTTCCAGTTCCCTTATACACACCATCCGTCAGATCAAAAGAACCTTTTACCGCCTGCTCCTGCTCTTCTGACTTTGTAGTCTCTTCTTTTACAGAATTCGTTTGCTCCTGCGCTGCATAAACCGGTGGCTGATATCCACTCAGGGTGCCTGCTACACAGGATGCCACAACTGCTACCGAAAGTACCGGTGCAAATGGTTTCAGCTTCTTTCCTGTTTCTTTTAAATCCATTTTTCCTCCAAAATCTACTCTGTCTTACACTTTTCTATCGAATGATCTCAACTGTTCTCTCCGTTGAAAATCATTTTCCAGCCCTTCTGTTACATATAGCGTCCCATCATCACTCATAAGGATTGCATCAAACTCATCTTTATGTTCCCTCCAGAAATCTGCCGCTTTCTCTTCTCCCATAATAAAAAGTGAAGTAGAAAGTCCATCTGCCAGTGTTCCGTCCGTACTTACAATTGTTACAGATACAAGTCCGCTTTCTGCCGGGTATCCGGTCTTTGGATCAATGATGTGATGATACGTCACACCATCCTGTTCAAAATACCGTTCGTATCCCCCTGAAGTGATAACAGCCTTATCCTGAACACTCAGAATTCCCAGATAATCTTCTGTGTCATCAGGACTCTGCACTGCAATCTTCCATTTCGTTCCATCCGTCTTTGTTCCGAGTGCCTGCACATTTCCGCCAAGATTCACTAATCCACTTGTGATTCCATTGTCTTTGTAAATGTCCATAATTCTGGATGAGGTATATCCTTTTGCAATTCCTCCCAGATCGATTTTCATTCCTTCTACACCGAAAGATATCTTTCTTGTTTCTTTGTCATAAGAAATATTTCCCGCATCAGTGAGTGGAAGAAGTTGATCCAATGTCTCCTGTGACGGAACCTGGAAGTTCTGTGTTGGGAATCCCCATGCTTCCATCACTGGATAAATCGCAATATCAAACGCCCCATCTGTCTCCTGATAAAGTTCCAATGCGCGTTCCGTCAAATAGCCTGCATCTTCGGAAAGCTCTGCACTTCCATCTGCGTTCAGTTTTGCGATCTCGCTGTCTGCATCTCCTGTCGATAAAAGTGCATCCAGACGCTCAATCTCTGCCTGTGCCGCATCAACAGCTGCCTCTGCGTTTTCTCCATACGCAGTCACTGTCATATAGGTATCCATTGCAAAAACATCTCTGGATGCTTCTTGTATATCATCCGACTGGTTCTGTGCACTTTCTGACGATGTTTCGGATTTATCTGCTGTCTTACTGTCTGTCTTCTGTCCGCATCCGACCAACAGAGCCGATGCACAAAGACAGACTGCAAGTAAACATTTTATATTTTTAATTTCATGTAATCGCTCCCGGTTATATTTTTCTAACTTGTGTTAGTCCAACTAACTTCGTAAGTATACAGGATGTCTATTATCCCGTCAATTGGATTTTTATTATTTGAGAACTTTTCTCATTTATCTGTTTTAAACTTATATATTTTTCTCATGAACAAAGAATGTGCCTCGGCACATTCTTGCGCCTGCGGCGTTGCTAAGCGCCAGTGGCGCTTGTTTAGCAAGGACCGAAGTGGAAACGTAGACCGCTTGCGACACCTACCTTGTACGCCGCAGTGCGCATCCTGAGCGGAGCGTTTTTTATATATTAGGAAAGGACTTTCCTAATATATAAAAAAGAGAGACGAAAATTTCATCTCTCTTTTCCTTTGCTTTATATTCTTTTTTTTACTTTCTCGAGAAAATATGTTTCACAAATACATAGATCATAATCACCACTGCCATCAGATATCCGAACGCACCAAGTGCCGGGATTCCCATAAACTTCGGTGTCATATCCGTTGTACAGATAATACTTGAACTGATCAGAAGTGCCATGACCCACAGACCCATAACAATATTCCTTACAAGTCGTCTTAAAAGAAATGCCAGATCCTTTGACACACGCAGATCCAGGTTTACTTTTGACTGCCCTTTCATGAATTCATCCATTAAGTCCGTTGTCATAGATGGAAGGTCAATCATCTTCCGCACAGATTTCAAAAGGCTTCTTCCTGTGTTCTTCAATTCCTTCTTAAAGTTAAAATTGTGAAGAAAATCCGCAGCAAGTCTTGCTCTGGCAATCTCCACCATATTGATATCCGGTGCGATATTGGCAAGTACACCTTCCATATGCGTAAGTCCTCTGGCAAGCATTGTCAGTCCATGTGGCATCATGATCTTATTTTCTTTCATGACTTCCATCAGATCCGTCATGACCTCTGCCACATTAATCTTGCCCATATCGGTACTTCCGTATTTCAAAAGCAATCCTTCAATGTCTTCGTAAAGTTTTCTCTGCTCCGGTCGTTCTTTGAATTCGCCCAGTCCAAGAACCGCCTTTAGGATCAGACCAACATCATTCAGTGCAACACCTTCGATCGCAAGCGTGATCATCTCACGGTCATGCTCTGTCAGTCGTCCCATCATACCCATATCAATCCAGACAATCTTTCCATCACGGATCTTTACATTTCCGGAATGCGGATCAGCGTGGAAGAACCCATCATCCATTACTTGCTTAATATAGTTATCTACCAGTTTGCTTCCAATTTCTTTCAGGTCATAGCCATCTTCGAGCAGCTTATCCTTCTCATCAATACCGCAACCATCAATATATTCCATCACCAGCACATGAACGGTCGTATACTGCTGATACAGAACCGGTGTCTGAACAAAATTGACATCTTTATTTCTTCTGGCAAATTCTTCGATATTCGATGCTTCGGTCAGGAAATTCATCTCATCTCTTGTCACTGACCAGAGTTCGTCAAGCACAAGATCAAAATCAGCCATTCCTTTCAGACTGATCGGCGGCATCAGCTTGATTGCTTTACGGATAAACTCAATGTCCCGCGCCATCATCTCATAAATGCCTTTTCTCTGGATCTTAACGACAACCTCTTCTCCTGACTTTAAGACTGCTCTATGTACCTGCGCAATTGATGCAGAACCGATTGGCGTCTCTTCGATTGATGAAAAACTTTCTTCCAGGAGCGTCCGTAAGACTCGTCGATTACAGACACTGCCTCCTCGAAAGGCATCGGTCTTGCATCCGTGCATAATTCCATCAATTCATCACAATATGCCTTCGGAAGAATGTCCGAATGAAGTGCCATGATCTGTCCGATCTTCACAAAAGTCGGACCAAGATCCTCCATGATCAAACGAAGTTTCTTCGGACTAAGTCCACGTGTAATATTATGTTTTCGAAGTACAGAAATAATCTCTCTAAATCTTGAATTATTCGTTCCCTTTTCTTTCTCACTCATATCTGTATTCTCCCGCTGTCTCAGTGACACATTTCTCTTTTTTCCTGTATTCCTTGCTGATAGACCTAAAATAATAGTCACTTTTTTCTTTCTTGAGAAAGCAGAGAAGCCGCTTTTCGGCAGCTTCTCTAATATTTTTACTCTTCTTTTGTCTCTTCCTCAACTACTTCTGCATCATCTACATTTTTCAACATCTTCCGCTGTATCTTCTGCATCTACCTCTTCTGCTTCCGAATCTACGGTTGACTCTTTCTCCTTGATCTGAGCCTTCAGTGCTTCTAACTGCTCCGGTGTCATCTTGTCGAGAAGTTCGCTCAACTCTTCCGGGGTAGTGACTTTGACTTTCACATTCACATTGTTCTTTACTGTCTGCTTCAGATTATGCTTGAGTTCCTCATTCAGAACCTTGCCCTGCTCCACTGTAAGTTCGCCTTTTTTTACCATATCATCAAGAACGTCCTTTGACTTCTCTGCAGTTGTAGCAACCGCTCCGATTCCAGCCAGTATTACCTTCTTTAAGTTGTCTGTTAATTTTTCCATAATGCCTGTCTCCTTCCGTAATTGTTCTGTCTCGCATCACCTGTGGAGATGAGAGTCATCACATATATGATATTTAGATTCTACAACTTTCTCGTCATTTCGTCTAGTATTCTAGCCCATTTTCTGTACTTGTTTCACAATAATTTAATAGGTTCTTTATAAATTTCAATACTTTTTCACAAAGAAAATGCCTGAAATGTTACATTTTTAACTATTTGTAACTTTTCTTTTCTATTTCTGATTGTTAAATAAAAACATAAAGTAATGGGAATGAATTTCCCGAAAATCTGTTTTTAAAAAAGGAGATCGAAAATCATGGCAAACAGAATTATGTTAAATGAAACATCTTATCATGGAGCAGGCGCAATCAAAGAGATCGCTACAGAAGCAAAAGCAAGAGCATTTAAGAAAGCTTTTGTATGTTCTGACCCTGATCTGATCAAATTCGGAGTTACAAAGAAAGTAACAGATATTCTTGATGAAAATGGACTTGCTTATGAGATTTATTCTGATATCAAAGCAAACCCAACAATCGAAAATGTACAGCACGGAGTAGAAGCATTCAAGAAAGCTGAAGCAGATTACATTGTTGCAATCGGTGGTGGTTCTTCTATGGATACTTCCAAAGCAATCGGTATCATCATCGCAAACCCGGAATTTGAAGATGTAAGAAGCCTTGAAGGTGTTGCACCGACAACAAAACCTTGTGTTCCGATCATCGCAGTTCCAACAACAGCCGGAACAGCTGCTGAGGTTACAATCAACTACGTTATCACAGATGTTGAAAGAAAGAGAAAATTCGTTTGTGTTGACCCACATGACATGCCGGTTATCGCAGTTGTTGACCCGGATATGATGTCCTCTATGCCAAAGGGACTTACAGCTTCCACAGGTATGGATGCCCTGACACATGCAATTGAAGGATATACAACAAAAGCTGCTTGGGAAATGACAGATATGTTCCATATCAAAGCAATCGAAATCATTGGAAAATCTTTAAGAAGTGCTGTTGCAAATGAAAAAGAAGGCCGTGAAGGAATGGCTCTTGGACAGTATATCGCAGGAATGGGATTCTCTAATGTAGGTCTTGGAATCGCTCATTCTATGGCTCATACCCTTGGTGCTGTATACGATACTCCACATGGTGTTGCATGTGCTATGATGCTTCCAATCGTTATGGAATACAATGCAGATTGTACAGGTGAGAAATACCGTGAAATCGCAAGAGCACTGGGCGTTAAAGGTGTTGACGACATGTCTGTTGAAGAATACAGAAAAGCTGCTGTTGATGCTGTTCAGAAACTTTCTGTTGACGTTGGAATCCCGACAAAACTGGAAACTCTGAAGGAAGAAGATCTGCAGTTCCTCGCTGAGTCTGCTCACGCTGATGCTTGTGCACCGGGTAACCCGAAAGACGCAAGTGTAGAGGATCTGAAAGAGCTCTTTAGAAAGCTTATGTAAATTGATTTCTGGTACACGGACGAAAATTCTTCCTATGATTATTTTTAGAGTTTCGTCTTCGTAGAAAGGGACAGTGCCGCTGGCTCAGGGTTACGCACACTGTTCATACTAAGAAAAACAACAGATTGCTAAGAGCAAAGAAAGGATCGATAAACTCGCTGCCGCTCAGACAGCTATCGATCCTTTCTTTAACACAATCTATCGTTTTTCAAGTATGAGCAAGTATGCTCCACATTCACCAGCTGCACTGTCCCTTTCTACTTCGATTGTACTCCATCGAATCATAGAACGAATTTTTCTGTGGACAGAAATAGATTTACAGCAATCCACGTTCTTTGAAGACGTCTCTTAGTTCTGCGGGCATGGATTCGGAGAGGAATCTAGCCAGGGTTTCGGGGGTGGCTTTGTGATTGCCGAGAACCCATTGGACCGTCATGTAGATGGAGCCTTGGCAGTACATTTCTAACTGAAAGCGAATCTTGTCGGACATCTTTTTCCCGGTGTTTCCTTCGATACGATCGGTATAAAATTGTGTGATCAGTTCAAAGTCGTGATCACGCAAACAGTTCTGGTCGTCATTTTTAAATGCCGCACGAAAGAAAAGTGTTTCTTTCTGAATGTATTGGAACTTGTTTACAAGGCTTTCGTAGACGGTCTGACCTTCGCCCATATGCTCAAAGGATTCGATCAGTATCTTGTCAAAATACCAGTTGATCAAATCATATTTATCCTGAAAATTCCGGTAAAAGGTCTGACGCGTCACTCCGCATTCTTCTGTAATCTCTTTCACAGTGATCTTCTCGACCGGAGCTTTTTTCATGCATTCTTTCATTGCCTCTGCCAACCGGTATTTTACTTTTTCTCCTGACTTGTATGTTTCTGCCATAACTTTTTCCTTTCCACTCCAAGCAGTTCAAGCAGTTCTTCATGCGGGTATTCTTCGTCTTCCTGGTAAATATCCACATAATTCATTGCAGCGCCTCCATCTACGAATGCAGGAAACAGGAAACCACATTCCGGTTCGCCCGGTTCATATTCTCCGCTTAGTGGACAGATCACGCATAAAATGTATTCATACATTCGTTCTGATTCTCCCTGACGTATATGATCCAACCCCTTCGCCGGAATGTCATATCTGTCATGAAAAACATAGATTGCATAATCTTCATCTGCCTGATAATGTTCCCCGATAATCTCATAAAATGTCTCCATCAGAGCATCATTTTTCAAGCCACAGGCACGCATCCCCATCAGAAGCTTCCACATGCTGTCCGGATTTCTTTGATCATCAGAAAACTTATATTCCTTCAGATTTTTATTTGTTTTCGCAAACGGCACTTTCTTCGCAAGTGCCAGATTCTTCTCCTGTTCTACAGGATTTAATTTCAGGAAACTGGTGTTAAATGTTCCATCTATAAATCCGTCTATATCCATATATCCCCCGGCGATCCGGGTGATCGATGTCCGTTTTACTGTCATTCGTCTGGTCAGCGCCAGCATATCTTCTCGATTGATCATAATCTTTTCCCTCCGGCTCTCTGTTTATCCCTACAAATCTCTGCATATCTCGACAGCTTTCTGTTCGTCTCAAACATCTTCCGCCTGTCTACATCAGAGATTCTTCTGTCGTATCCGCTCTGTCAATCCTCGAAGCATTAACGGTTCCACGCCGCTACTTTTTTCTTCCTCTTTTTCCTCCGCCTGCATGATCACATCACGAACCTTCTGCATTCTCTCGTCAAGAGCTGAGCTGATCTGTGCACAGTCCATCATCTCTTCTGCCAGATACTTACTCTGATCTTCCGGAATACTCTTTTTATAGCGAAGCTTATGCTCCAGACTCGCCCAGAAATCCATCGCGATCGTACGAAGCTGCACTTCAACTGTGATCATCTTTTTTCCTTCTTTCAGGAAAATCGGAGTCTTCACGATCAGATGAAGACTTCTGTAACCACTCGGCTTTGGATTTGCAATATAGTCTTTTTTCTGAATTAAAATCACGTCATCCTGATCAAGGAAGCATTTCGCAAGTTTATAAATGTCATCCTGAAAAGCACAAATCACACGCACACCGGCAATATCCTGAATATTTTCTTCGATTGCATCAATCGTCAATGGAATATTTTTACGACGTATCTTCTTCAGCAGACTCTCCATAGATTTTACACGCGTCTTAATACTCTCAATCGGGTTGCGGTCATACTCCAGCGAATACTGTTCGCTCAGCACCTTAAATTTCGTCTCAACTTCCATAATCGCACACTGATAATAAGCCATCATCGTATTGACCGGCTTTAAATTCTCCTGTACAAAGTCAATAAATTCATCTGAAAGAAGACTGTTTCTTACAAAGTCCTCTCTTCTTTTCTCGATTCGTTCTTCTAATTCTCGTCTACCCATTTGTTTCTTTCATCTCTCTTTTCTTTCTTTTATAAGATTGACCTGATCAGATACTTCCATTCTGCCAGATATTCTCTCAGCATATTGTTTGGCAGATACAATGGATTCGAGCCCGCAGCAATTGCTTTCGCTGACTTTAATCCCTCACCTTTTGTAATCTGCATTGCCCGAAACATATGGAAATCATTTGTGATAATTCCCACACTTGCTCCGTTTTTCATATATTTTTACTGTATTTTATATTCTGCTCTGTTGTCTTCGATTTGTCTTCCAGAATCAAACGATCTTTCTCAATTCCGGCCGCTTTCATATAATCAGCCATCGCCTGCGCTTCCGTACATGGCTCGTTATACCCCTGTCCACCTGACACAATACAGATTGTCTCCGGATTCTTCTCCAGATAATCGATCGCTGTGTTCAGTCGATGCTTCAGCACCTTACTCGGTCCATCTGCTCTCACCTGTGCACCAAGCACTATGATGTAGTCCAGATTTTCATCTGCCTTCGCATGCATCTGACTGATAATGCATCCTTCGATAATCACAAAGGAAACTACAAATACAAGCAGTATTCCCCTTAATATCCACAACATCCACATCGGAAGTCTTGCCCATCCATCCAGAAATGTAATCGCTGCGCATCCTCCAAGCAATGCAGCCAATACAAACCAGATCAGGAAGAATCCCGTCCCAGATCCATTTTCGCTCATCCAGAATCCATAACAGGCAAATAACACTGTAAATAAAATACATATTATAACTGCTGTCATTTTTCGCTTTGTTCTCACTTTCCACTTTCTCCAAGAATCAGTCGAAGCAGTGTCTTATCAAGCATGATTGTCCGATCCCAGGGATTCAGAATGATACCTTCAATCTCATTCTCCTGTACAGCAGACTGGAATAATGGTTCGATTGCTGTCAAAAATGTAGACATCACACTATTAGAACCTTTTAATTCTTCCTCAAAACTTGTAAATGCACTCCACCACTTCTTTCCATCAGCTGTCTTCACTGCCTGTATCTTCAGTTGTTCTGCAACAAAAGGCTCTACCGCAAGAATCAATTGTCCTTCTTCTTTCATTCGTCTACGGATCATTGTCAACGCATGTGCTAAAAGTTCCTGAGATGGTTCCTGCTGGAGTGCAGAAATTGCTTCCTCAATCTTCTCGTTTCCTTTCAGTCCTTCATCTTTTGTATCGTTATTCTGCATCTTCATCCTTGCTACTCCTTGTAAGTTACTTCTATTTTTAATAAATTATCTCATTATTTCATATCTGATATCATCTAAGTATATCATAAAAAGAGAGAATAATGTGATATTTTAAATTTGTTTCACACGATTCTCTCTTTTTTAATTTTCCTCAATATGACTTTGGATTCTTCCCATTTATCTAAGACACAAGTTCCTGCATCAGCTCATGCACACTCATCATCTGATTGATCCGTCCGACATTACTTCCGCAGAACACAAGTCCATTTTCCACATCACCTTTTACGGCATCAATCAACGCCTTCGTGATACAGTACGGAACTTTTCCCGGATTACATTTTGCTAAGCAATTATAACATTTCTTAATAGGCTCTTTTTCTTTCTCGACACGCTCGATCAATGCATTGCGAAGAGCACGCCCCGGCATTCCAACCGGACTTTGGATAATCTGGACATCCTCTTCTTTTGCATTGATATAGGCCTGCTTATACGCCTCTGACGCATCACATTCTTCTGTTGCCACGAACCTGCTCGCAATCTGGACTCCGTCTGCTCCAAGTTCAAATGCGTGCTCTATATCCATCTTATCAAAGATTCCGCCCGCTACGATCACAGGAATCTTCTTCTCGTATCGCTTTTCATACTCTTCCTTGCAGGCAATGATCTGTCGGATTTCCTCATCATAACCCATTGTGTCAATCTCATTTAACTGCTCTCTTGAAAAACCGAGATGCCCTCCGGCTTTAGGTCCCTCAACAACAAGGAAATCTGCTGTTCTGTCATACTTATGCGCCCACATTTTCAAGATCAGCTGCGCTGCTCTTTTGGAAGAAACGATTGGCGCAATCTTCGTTCTGCAAGTCTCACTGACCAGCTCCGGCAGATTCATCGGAAGTCCGGCACCACTGATGATCACATCTGCCCCCGCTGCCACTGCCTCTTTCACATGCTCCGCATAATGCTTCAGTGCAACCATAATATTTACACCGACAAGACCATTCCCCTGCGCGAGTTCCTTTGCTCGCTTGATGTGCTTGTGGATTGCTCTGTTGTTACATGCAGCCTGATCCTTCTCAAACCCTTCTTCATCATAACCAATCTGTGCTGTCGAAATAATTCCAACTCCACCTTCTTTCGCCACTGCTCCCGCGAGAGAGCTTCTGCTGACTCCTACGCCCATACCGCCCTGGATAATCGGGAGCTTCGCAGTCAGATCACCTATTTTTAATTTGTTTGTTTTATACTCATTTTCAATTCTCCTGTATTTTATTTTGAATTTCAAACTATTTTAAGTATAAACTATTTTATTGAAATGTCAAGGAATATTGATTTTACGGATTAATCCGCAGATTAGAAACCCCCGTTTTTGATATGCTCTTGCGATTGTCGGTTCTTTTTTCTGTATAGATTTCCTGTTTTTGTAGTTTTTCTTGGGGAACTGCTCCAGCGATATTCTTTGACTTGCTTCGCGATTTTGCAATTCTCGGACAACAATATCCCCTCTCTTCGTTGACTTGAACACTCTCACCATGCTTTAACAATGGAATATAATTCCCTTTCTGCTTTAAAATCAAAGAATCCTTTCGATTCTGCATATTTTTTCATGACAGTCTCCTTTTATTTTTTTAAAGGTTTAATTTCCGTGACACCACCTAAAGAAGCAGGTGATGTATCCTCTACAGCGCCATTGTATGTCACTATAACCAAGTCCCCGACATTAAAATCCGTAGATTCTTTTCCAACCAAATGTACCCTATAGTCATTAGAATACTTTAAATCTTGAAGGATCAGATAGGTATCGTGAACTTCAAGAACTTGTAATTCTATAGATTTTTGAAGTTTTGTATGTATAATAAAAATAATAGAAATAAAATACATACAAAAAAACAACTTTCATAATATCCTTATGAAAACTTTTTAGATATCCACCTTTCCTCAGTTCATTATTCTTTTTAACAAAAAAATCCCTTCCTTCACGCTTTTTATATTGGTGACATTTATTGATCATTCAAATATTTCATATTGCTCTTGTTTAACCAACTCTGATTGAACTTCTTCAATATAACGATTATAATTTTCTATTGTTTCTTCTGCTTCTTGATTATTTGATCGTGTAGAAATACTATTCTTCAAATTTTCTTGTTTTAATGATTCTAAATATTTTTCAATTGGTAAATTTATCTTATAAACTTCAAATTCATGCTGCCAATATCCTTCTTCCGAACCAAATTGACTTATAAGAGCCTGAGCCTCCTCACTATTAATCGAATCATTTATTGTAACTTTTAAATCATCTAAATAATCATTGATTTCATCATCAGACACAGAATATCCCACTGCAATAGCTCTTTGATAAGTTGCATCGCGTTGTAACATATATTCTACTGCCTTATCTTCAGCGTCTGACTGTTCATACCCTGCTAAAATGTAAAATTCAGTAGCTTGTTCAATATCCTTTGTAGTAATAACACCACCGGATTTACCTCTTGCATAAATAGACTCATCTGTTTTATCTCGATAGGGATCCAATAATTGTCCGGCTTTCTTCATCAAATCAATATTAGACTCTTTTTCATTTATCACATAGATATTCTCGACTTTAAGTGGTCGAACGTCTGCATTATATGGGAAATAGTAAAATATAATTTTTTTACCTTCCTTTAGATTTTCTAATTCATAACCACAATTTCTACAATCTAACTGCAGTGTATCGACATTTTTAAAATCCTCATCTTGTTCATTCAATTTATCCAAACGAACAACTATATTGTTATTCTCTATAGATTCTACAATCCCGCTTCTGTTAAGATGGTATACCCCCGAAGAATACATTGTGTCATTTCTTTTTTCAGTCCTAATAACACCAAAAGCACACCTAAAATGCATAAGACATATATTATTTTTTTCTTCATTAAGTTTCACCACACGTTTATTTTTAAAATGGAAGAGAAAATACTTTCTCTTCCACATCCTGATACATAACAAACTATTTTCTATAGTCACGAACCTAAAATATAAACCATAGATCAACAAATTTTCTTCAAGACTTTCATTTTCTCTACAGCTTAAAAACTGTTCCTTTAAGATCTGAATATTGTGATGTATCTAAATTAAGATAATACACTCCATTATCCCAACCATCCGAAACCATTGCTGTATTAAATGTTGTATTATTTACAATAATTTGGGCATATCCCTCAACTGCCATCGTATGCCCATTTCTTCCGTCTGATAAACTAATTCCACAATGAATCATCCCTATATCGCCTCTATTAATAGCTGTTCTATAAAAGTGAACCGGTTCATTTATTTCAAATATAACAAATAAAACTTTCTGCGTCAATATTTTTTAATATTTTCAATATTTTTCACAGTATATTTCCTTATTTTTATGCATTTTCACTGTTTTTTCTATCATACTCGCTAATTTACTGCATAATCTTTATTTGGAATTAATCTTATGCGTAACATGATTATTTTGACCCCTTTGTATTTTTACAGTTCTTTGGGAACGTTTCCCCCGCTTTCGTTGACCAAAATAGAATTTCTGCTAATCAAGTCATTGAACCGCTTCCAACTCCTCCCCTAAATAACACTTTCCCAATATAAAGTCAAAAAATCTCCCCTCATACCGAATGAAATCTAATTGATTCCATCAGATATGAGGGGAGATTCTATTTTTATGATTCACTTTTCAGTGTACTTCCAAAGAAGCTTCTATGTATAATCTACTAACAACTATAATTAAGCGTTCTTCTTGGCAATTGCTACCTGTATAACAGAATATGATGGCAACGTTTCTTCTCGTCTAAAATTAATTTTCTTCATCCTTTTTATTTCCTCTATAATCTTCTTTAAAATTTTTATTGATCCTTTTCTATGTAGATAAATGGTTTCACGAACAAGCTGCATTTCTTTTGCAATATCAGAATCGCTCATCTCCATAAAATAGGAAAGTAAAATAACATTTCTTTTTCTGTCTGAAAGTTCTTTCAGGGCCTCTGCAAGCAATATATCTTTTACCGCAATGTCATACCCAAGCACTTGAAAATGATCATATTCCACATCGTATTCATCTAAGACATGCACTTTATCCAACTCTTTTTCTGGAATTTCATCAAATGTAATTTCATGTTGTTTAAGATATTCCTGTTCTCTGATATAATCTACTTTTTCATCATGTAATATTTTTTGACAGAATCTATCAAATTGATGGCGAATAGTCGTTTTATTCTTCTTAGAAGAAGGTTGTCCCATAAGAGTTCACCTCCCTCCAATTAAATTTCTTGGTCTCGTCTTACACCCCCTTCTCTATATCTCCCGTATAGAACTAGGCAAATGTTAAGTAAAATACAAATTTTTTTATTTTTCTCAATAAATATTTGTCCATTGAATTTATAGATGCTGAAATCGAAAAGAAAAACTAGATTTGAATATTACGATACGAAAAATTCTTACGAAATTATCGTTTTTCCTTTTTATATTATTGGAAATATTATATAACTAACATTCCAAAAAATATGAGAAGGCAGTCAAAGTTTTTGAGGGGATGTCTTTTTGAAGGGCTGGTTTGAGGGGCAAACCCTCAAGAACTTTGATTACCCAAAAAAAGTTGCATAATTTTAAAAAAAACTGAAGTTTCCTATAATAAAAAAATGAGAGAGAGTGCGATCACCTAACCTGGTAATCGCACTCTCTCTCATAACCGTTTTTTACTATTTAATAACTATTTTTCCTTTCTTTAAAGATATAGAATCTGAGCTTACACCTAAAAGACAGATATAATATTCTCCGGATTTTTCTGCAGTTAATTCAAAGGTTTGATTTAATTCTTTACGAGGCTCTGATTTTCCATCTAATATTTCACCGTCACAGATATAAAAATACATGATTCCCTGGCCATTTCCACCGTTTGTTTCCGCTTCATATTCCGTTGCCTGAATCATTAAGGTTTCTCCCTCATTTAATTCCCAGCCTGATCCGTCTTCCTGCTCAAAAATGACTAAATCATTGTTGCCAAATATAATTTCCGGAGTAATATATTGTCCGGCGTCACCGGATACAGCAAATTCTGTTATACTGTTTGGACTAATGCTTACGTTTTTGTATGATTTAATACGAGCTGTTGTTTCCCAAATTCCATCTGAAGGTTCATCCGGAACCTCTATCTCTTCATCAGCTCCTATTATCTGTCCTTCTCCATGAAGTCCTTTTCCAACTAAATGCCGGTTGCTGTCATCAATTAATGCTGCACCGTAGTTGTGAGCAATAGCAAGAATAGACGACATTGCAGCAAGAGCTGCAACCAGTAAAACACTCTTGATAGCAAAATGCCTTTTTCTCACGATTTTCTGATCATGGATCATATCTGTTACATCTTTACAAGTTCTATCTGAAGAAAACATATCATCGGTTTCATCATTAAACATATCATTTTCTTCTAATATTTCATAAGCAACATCTGAAATGTTAGTAAACATATCGTTATACGAAATTTTCATACTGATTTCCTCCTTCTTCCAAAAATTTTTTCATCTTCTCTTTGCAGCGTTTGAGTTTGCTTTTTACTGTGGATGCCGGAATACCTGTAATGCGGGAAATATCGGCTATTTTCTCATTTTGAAAATAAAACAGAACTAATATTAACTGCTCATCCTTATTCAGTTTCCTCAGAGCATTCGCCAGCAGTAATCTCAATTCAACCTGGTTAAAATCATCGGAAATATCTGCTATGACCTCATCATTTATCTGGTAATCTGGTATGCATTTTTTCTTTTCATTTATAGCTGTATTTCTGGCCAATGTGCCTAAATAACCTTTTATTGTAACGCTTTTCGATGGATCAATTTTATTAGCTTTATGCCACAAGGTAAAAAGATCTGATTAACCACACCCTGAAGATCAATTTTATGAGAGTAACTGCCTAAGATACTGTATACAATTTTTCCGACATAAGCATGATATTCCGAAATTATTATTGCTAACGCTGATTCATCTCCTTTTTGGATTCGTCTAATTAGTTCATTCTCATCATAATAATTACTCAATACGTTCCACCTCCCACCTTCTTTTCATCTCTTTACCTTATATACAAAAGTCATATGAAAAAAGTTGCAGACATCCATTATATTTTTACAAGTTTCCCTGTATACGGCTCGAGCCTTGATAACTACTAATCCTTTTATACATAAGTAGGATTAGCAGCGGCAACTCGATTCTTTGCTATTTTTCTTTTTCTCCTGATGAATTCTTTTCGTTTCTCAAAATATTCTATGTTCCTATAGGGATTCATTCCTTGTTTTAGCTTAGGATACCGGTTGATGAATCATTCCTTGTGTTATTATACACAAAGGAGCTGAGTACATACAATTGTAACCAGCTCCTTTGTCTTTTCACCTTTTTCTATCATCAAACAATACTTCCACTAAAGTATGATTATAATTTTGATTTTATATATCGGTCTAATAATTCATATACTTTATCTAAAAATCAACAATGCCAAAAGAAATAATAGAATATATACTACTAGTGTCTTTTTTACATAGCCATGCTAAAAATGATATATATACATA
>ENA-OUNH01000081-OUNH01000081.1-human-gut-metagenome-genome-assembly--contig:-NODE-81-length-36421-cov-5.064281_pt1 | contig 36421 bp, 42 predicted proteins | sample MGYA00242806_ERZ504814 | MGnify/ENA primary metagenome ERZ504814 (study PRJEB26092, sample SAMD00036389) | human gut metagenome | host: Homo sapiens | study: EMG produced TPA metagenomics assembly of...
ATCTCGTCATAGAACTCATATCCATCTCTTTTTTCATAATCTCCGGTCTGTATTTCTTATCACTCATTTCCACACTGCTTCGGGATTTTTTATTCATCCAGTCAAGATCAGCCTTTGTATATGGAACTTTCGGCTCAATCTCAAATAAATCCGCCTTTACTTCCTCTGCGATCATCTGTGCTACTTTTTTTGTTGTTCCGCTTGCACTGAAAAATGCCACTAATTTTTTACTCATAATAAAAAGCCCCTTTCTTTACGTATTTTTCACAAAAAAATAGATGTATAAGATTTACATTCATCTTACACATCTATTTTAAGCACTATCACTTCATTATGTCTAATGCTTATATTGAATTTTATTTATGCCTGAAAAGCATTAATCTCCTCGATCATTTTACGGACTGCCAAAGAATATGGAATATTCCGTCGCCAAGCAATCACCGTACTGGTCGTGATTTCAGGAGAAATTCTTCGCTGTACAAGAATATCCTCTCGCCAATACTTTGCAGCACCCTCAATTGAAATTGGATACCCCAGTCCATTTGCCGCCATAACTCCGGCATTCGTTCCAAGATTACTCGTAAAAGCAATATGTAATTTTGAAAAGTCTTTCCCAAACCAGTTGGCAAGTTCACTTTGAACGTTCATTCTTTCCGGCAGGATCAAGGGCTTTCCAATAAGATCTTCTTTTTTTATAAACTCTTTTTCTGCCAGCGGATCATCCGGCCGCATTCCGACACACCAGTGATCGCAATCTGTGATCCGGATATAATCCAGCCCTTCGGTGTCCACCGGCTCCATGAATAATGCAATATCTACAAGCCCTTTGTTCATCATCTCATACACTACATCTGCTGTTGCAGTATGCAATACAATCTGAACCAGCGGATATTTTTTTTATATATTTTACATATCTTCGCCAATGTCTCCACTGCTGCAAATTCACCGCATCCAATGGTTATCGTACTCTCTACAACCTCTTCTTTCCTTTCAGTTCCTCAAGCGTCCTTTCCTCAAGATTAAGAATCTCCAAGGCACGCCTTTTTAATAGAATCCCCTCATCAGTAAGCGAAATTTTCTTCCCACTTCGAATAAATAATGTTATTCCCAGGTCCTCTTCAAATGCCGCCATTTGTCTGGAAAGCGTTGGCTGGGTAATATGCAATTGTTCTGCTGCTTTTGTAAAGCTCTGTTCTTTTGCTACTGTTAAAAAATAGCGTAATAATCTTAATTCCATATCTTTATATTCCTACAAATTTTTCTTATAACCCTTCTATCATGTTGCATCCCAAACATCATCTATATTTACATGTAATATCTGCACAAAATACCGTGGTTTATTTTCGCATAATATCATCCGCAAAAGGTGTAAAAATGGATTACAAATCAACTGCATACCACATCACATTTTTCCAACTTGTCATATCGCACTATCCCCTTTTACTTTTAATACGTAATCCTAAAATAATCCAAATATGCTTTATATTTATCTTGTGCTGTCAGACAGGTATCTGTCAGATATCCTTTTTCATTGTCCCATTCCTTCAATCCACGATAATAGAACATCTTCAAATTGTCCTCAATGATGAACGGAACAATATTGTATTTCAGGCACTCCTTAAACATGATCAATCTGCCCACACGACCGTTTCCATCTTGGAATGGGTGAATCCGCTCAAACTTCACATGGAAGTCCAGAATATCCTCAAAGGTCTTTTCTTCTTTGGTGCTGTATTCCGTCAGCAAGGCTTTCATTTTATCGGCAACTTTTTCCGGAAGGGCTGTATTCCTGCCGCCAACTTCATTCGGAAGTTTCTTATAATCACCAACAGCAAACCAATCTTTTCTGGAATCGCTGGTGCCATTCTTCAAAACCAAGTGAAGTTCTTTGATGAACTTCTCCGTCAAAGCTGCTTTTGCATCATCAATAATCATGTCAATGCAACGGAAGTGATTTGCTATTTCAGCAACTAAAAGGTATTTCATCTACTAACTAGTATATCACATTATCGGCAAAAACATCATCAGTTTTACCCATAGTACCATTTTTTAGCCGATATAACGACTGTTTCCTTATTACTTCTGATAATATCGATAACAGTTTATCAACCTGGATTGGCTTTGCTATATGTCCATTCATTCCGGCTGCAATAGCATCTCTCTTATCTTCTTCAAATGCATTTGCTGTCATTGCAATAATCGGTATACTCGCTTTATCCTTATCTGACAATCTTGTCTTATTGCTTTATCCTTCAACTTATCTGCATTTCCTGTAAGAAATGATCCATATGCTCTTCCAATAGTTTTATCACATGGCTCTTGTCTTCTGCTCCATCATATATGCTGTAAAGCAAAAAAATAGGTCCATAAAAATCAAGTGCTGTCTGGCTGGCTTTTCCTGCGTCGCCTAGCATTCCTGAAAACAAAGCTTCCATATATGTTAATGGTCCGCTTGCAAGATAATTCTGATATAGCTGTGCCATCTGTGGTTCCCTGTACTGTTCCAATGTCAACATCTTACGAAAACAGCTTGAAAACTCTTCCTCTGTCCAATGAAGAAACTGCTCCTTTGTGAACTGCTTGATCTTATCAAATGCCATTTCTTTATACTCGGCTGTAACCTTTTCCAGATCACCCTCCGGCATTTCATACTGCTTTGCTCTCTCAATATCCAATTCCTTCATTTTTTCAATAATACTGTCTAATATCTCCTGCTTGCTTTTATAATGCTTATACAATGCAGCCTTGGTCACTCCAAGTTTTGAAGCAATATCATTCATGGATGTTCCCATATATCCACTCTGTGCAAATAACTTCAGGGCTTCTTCCAATATTTTTTCCTTTGTGTTCTTTTCTTTACTTTCCATATCTATCTCCTAATTTGAATCTGTTATAAAGTTATCGTTTGGTTACTTTTATTATGGTTACCTGTCCGGTGACACTATTTCCATGAATCCACTGTAATGCAACCAAATCGGAGTTCTTGTAACAGTTATCGTCCATCTTTCCCCTTTGACAGCAAGGTAACAATATAATAAATAATTCCAAATACAGCTACACTTCCCATCATAATGCCAATCATCTGATTTACACTTACCACATTTCCATGAATACCGGATTGCAATCAAGAGTTCTTTTTATTACATCAACCATTTCACCAGGATAATGCTTTCTCTCCATCTCCCTGAATACTCCGTGAAGCATATGATTCTTAATCAATGACGTGGCATATGTACTCGGAAGATAAGACAGTGCCTTCTGAAGACCTGAACCAAAATTTGAAATCGGCATATAAGCACCACATATAAAACCATATCCTGCGCTGACAATCGTACCTACAGCCGAAAGCTGTCCCTGTGTTGTTAATGGAAAGCTAACGATACTTGAAAGCGTACTTCCAAACAGAACGAGCAATATCATATCAAATAGAACCCATAATACATCTGCTGCATTCATATACCATCCCATTTTAAGTAAATATCCCAGGCATAATACAAACGCAAGTCCATTGACCATCAAAGAATTAGCAACTGTTGACAGAAAATATCCCAAATAAATTTTCCTACTGCTGACAGGTGAAACATCAAAGTCCTTCCTTGTTCCATTTGCCTTGTCCTGCACCATAGTCAGATTCACACAAAATGTTACAGTAATACAACTTACTGCCATAAGTGATGCTGTCAGCTGTGCTGCTACTGTTCCATTAATGAGCTTATCCGAAATTGTGATCACATCCGGAATCGCTGCTGTAAAAGAATCTCTGAAAACCTTTGCAAGAAACGTAGCATACAGAACAATCAGAATGACGGGTGTGATCATTGATGTAAACAACATCCCTTTATCTTTAAAAAACAGTTTCCTATTCCTGTTCATTAACGCCAATACTGTTCTCATTAATGCTCACCTCCAAGCTTCTTCCCTGTGACTGCAAGAAATACATCATCCATACCGCCTTTTACTACTTCATAATCCATGAATAGGTCCTGATGCTCTACAATAAGCTTCGTAGCTTCCTTCGTATTTCTTACTTTTATCTGATATCCGTCACGTATTTTTTTATATTCTCTGTTCAATGACTTTATTTCATCTTCGGAAACACCATAAACAGACACTATATCCTGTACATAATCATTCTTAAGTTCAAACGGTGTACCTTCTGCTGCAACACTTCCTTTGTCAAGAATCACAACATAACCAGCATTGGCAGCCTCTTCCATATAATGTGTAGTCAAAAATACTGTCATATTTTCTGTTTTCTGAAGCTTCTCGATAACATTCCAGATTAACTGTCTTGTCTGTGGATCAAGCCCTGTGGTAGGCTCGTCAAGAATCAAAATTTCCGGTCTGTGCAATAATGCACGGGCAATATCAATTCTTCTTCTCTGACCTCCCGACAGCTTACCTACAGGTCTGTTTAAAAACTCGTCAAAATCCAGAATCTCGACCAGCTCCTGTAATCTCTTATCAAAGGCATTTCCTGTAATGCCGTACAAAGCAGCTCTGCTCATTAGGTTCTCTTTCACCGTAAGTGGTTTATCAAGTACGCTATCCTGAAATACAACACCAAGCATCCTTTTTGTCTGTGCGCCGGCTTTGTCAGTTTCTATTCCGTTTACCTGAACCGTTCCACTGTCTTTTTTCAGCAGTCCACAAAGAATAGAAATGGTTGTACTTTTCCCTGCACCGTTTACTCCAAGAAAAGCAAAACAATTCTCTTTTTTTCACACGAAAGCTCAAATCATTTACCGCTTTTACTTCGCCAAAGCTTTTATTCAGATGGCTGATTTTAATTATATCTGATTCCATATCTTCTCCTTTTGTTTTCATTTTCTTTAAATGCCACTGTATATATTAGATTTACCTTTACTATTCTTACCTTCATTTTCTTCATAGGTTACCGTTTGGTTACTTATATTACAGTAACCAAACGGTAACTTGTCAATCTTTTATTACTTATAACAAATGAACATGACGAAAAAACAGCCAAATCTCCCAATCTGCTCCAGGCATCCTGGACGATACACATCCCAAAAACTTTCTCTTACCAGATTTTCTACTTTCTGATGTTCTTCCTTTTTCTCTAAACGAATCTCAATATTACTTTTTTCCATTTCTTTTATGTCCTTTCTTAAAAATAAAACCAATAATCCTAATTTTTCAGTATCAGAATTAACGGCTCTGCGTCTTAAGCGTCTGGCTCTTATATTACTGTTTCATTTCTTCTACTATTTTATCTAGCATCTGTTCAAACTGACATTTTGCTTTCGCCTTATCTGCTGCACCATCATACACGTTATAATAGAAAAACATATTTGCATAAAATTTAACTGCATTCTCCTCCGGATCTTTTATTTTCATATTTTTGAACAGATCCTTCACGTATCCTGCCGGTCCAGATACCAGATATTGCTGATATAATTTCTGCATTCCTTCACTACGAAACTGTTCTATTGTCAGCATCTTCCGAAACGATGATGCAAAATCATCCTCTGTCCAGTATTCAAACATAGACTTACTGTATTCCACAAAATCATCAAATGATACGTTCTGGTATTCTTCCGGTGTCTTTTCAATACTCTCTTCCGGCACTTCATTCTCTCTGGCCTGTTCGCTGTCCTGCTGTTCCATTCGCTTTACAATACTGTCAAAAATATCTCTTTTGCTTTTATAATGACGGTACAACGCGCCTTTTGTCATATCAAGCTCACCTGCTATCTGGCTGACTGAGACAGCCTCATAACCATCTCTGGCGAACAGATGCAGCGCTACAATTAATATCTCTTCTTTCCTATTACTCATACACATTTCCTCCAAAGCAAATAAACGACCGTTTACACTTTAATAGTAGTAAACGGTCGTTTATTTGTCAAGACCTTTCTTTTTCCTTATCTTATCTCTTTTTATAAATCAGAAGTTCTGGATTTTCACCATCTTTTTCATATGTACATATGATGATAAAATCCATGTCTGCCAGAATACCAAAACACCTGTCTCCTCCGAATTCAGACTCCATTTGATTTCCCAAATAAGTTTTCTGATCATCCAAAACTTTACTTTTTGTCCATTTGGCAGTTGATATTCAAGATTCACATATTTCCCCACAAGTGCATTTAGTTTGTCTACTCTTGGAAGTCCGTCTATATGCAGATCATTTATTTCGTTCATCAATTGCTTTTTAAACTCTTCAAACTGCCCATTGTCACTGAGTTCATCATATCTTTTCCAGTAATCTAACTTTGGAAGCATTTCCTTCAAATAAGAGCGTGCCTGTTCTTCGGTAAAGTTTTCATTTACCATGTTCTTTACACATACATCAATCAATTCATCCATATCATTATATGTGTACGTTCCATCTGCATAGCACCATTTACAATATTCCTCATTCAATGTACCATCTTTGTCACGTCCCAGGATAGAATCATCATCCATCGGCATTCCACAGCACTGACAAATCAGCTTTCTCGATTCTCCCAAAAGCATATTAATTGAAACATCAAATTCTTTTGATAAAAGCCTTAGTGTATCAGTATTCGGAACTGTATCTCCATTTTCCCAACGGGATACTGCCTGTCTCGTCACCATAACTTTATCTGCCAAATCGTCTTGTGACATTCCTCTTTCTGTTCTAAGCTTAAGAATTATCTTTTTTGTTTCCATAGTCGTCACCTCCGTCATCTTTATCATATCGATAAATCTGCAGTCTGAAAAGCAACCTGCTGTTGCCATAATCTATCTATTTCCTTCCAATCCAGGCATCTCACAAAGCTTTCATCTGGAAATTCCACCTGCTTGTTCCACGGACGATCATATACAGCTACTTTACAATCTTTAAAATGCTGCACATGCTCAAACGCAGCTGGTGAATCTTCGATTGCAAAATCAAAATGCATGCAATAAAGTTCTTCTAATGTCAGATTATAGGTATGATCCTGTTTGCACATTTCTCGTCCATATTTATCAACAAAATAAATAGGAAGCCTATTTAAGTGATGTTCATCCAACCATCTTCTAGATGGTTCATAAGAATCAAATGGTCTTCCTGTGACCACAAAAACCTCATGTCCTTCATCAACCCACTTGTTGATCACTTCTGAAGCTCCCGGTGTTTCTTCATAATCTAGTAAATTTTCTGGAATATGCCCTGCCTTCATCAATTCATCATACTGTTCTCCACTTAGATCAAATGATTTCTGAAGATTAAAGAACTGTACTTCCCTATATGGCACATCAATATTAAATAATTCTTTTGCAATTTGGGTAAAATACTTCGCTGTTTCACAGATAACGTCATCAAAGTCTATATATATTTTCATCGCTACATCCTTTCCAGTCTACATATATATTTTAGACATCCCTTAAACATGATCAAACTATATTATCGGCAATAATTCTATTATTCCTTATTGAGTTTCATCATTTTTACCGTACCTTTGCCTCTCGTGATCCAGCAAAATGTACATACAAAGATAATTCCTTTTACAATTGATGTTACAGAAAATGCCCACCAGATACCTTCCAGTCCAAGCAATGCTCCACCCAAAATGATTGCAAGCGGAATTCTTGCACTGGTAAATAGAATACTGATCACACTGCATAAATGTGTTTTTCCTAATCCTGATAACGCACCTACTGTCATCAGTTCTACAGCCATAAACGCTTCACTCACCCCAATGATCGTCAAATATCCGATCGCGATCATAATTGCCTTTGGTTCATGGAAGAAAATCTCTGCGATTGCCTTTGGTTGAAAAACAAATATGATCGTAATAAAGATTCCCCATATTCCAACGCTGCACAAAGAGGCTTTGTATCCTTTTTTGACACGATCCATCTTTCCTGCTCCATAATTTTGCCCGATAAATGCATTTAGAGCTGTCCCAAATCCATCGGCTGTATTCCATGAAACAGATTCAATCTGCCCTCCGACTCTCTGGACTGCAACTGCTTCTGCTCCAAACCCTGAAACCATACGAGTTAATACCATGGAAATTCCACAGTAAACCATTCCCTGAATCGCTGTTGGAATACCAATCTTGCAGATTCCACTTAGATATTTGAATGGAATTTTTGTAAATAATTTGATTCCTTTTAATACATTTCGTTTTTTCTGTCGGATAATTCCAAGGATCAAAATAGTCATAACGATTGCCTGTGCACTTACTGTTGCAATCGCAGCTCCATTTACCCCAAACTTGTTTACTGGTCCAAGCCCCAGGATCAGCAATGGATCCAAGATCATATTCGTTACAAGTCCTATGAAATTGGCTATAAATGGAGTCTTTGAATCTCCTTGTGCTGTATAGATTCCAGTTAAAGTGAGTGTCAAAAATGAAAACACGATCAATCCACAGGCTATTTTGTGTAAGACAATGCTGCCTGCAATGCCTCTGGATCTTGTAACTGAAAGAATCCTACCAGAGGATGCAAAAACAGCAACATCACTGCTGCAAATAAAAGTCCCATAAGCGTTGCCAGCTGAACTGCTGTCTGTGCATACTTATGGGCTTCTTCTCTGTCTCCACGTCCAATGCATTGTGCTACCTGTACCTGTCCTCCCATTCTCGACATCGAAGCTAATCCTTGTGAAAACCACGTAAACATGCCTCCGACACCAACTCCAGCAACTGCTTTTGATCCAAGAAGTCCAATCCATGCCATATCTGTAATATTGTATAATGTTCCTAAAAATGACGATGCCATGATCGGCACCGCAAGTTTCGTTAGTGTTTTTAAAATTGGTCCTTTTGTTAAATTTCCTTCCAATTACTTTTCTCTCCTGTGAATTTATTTTTGCGACCATATCATTACATATTCTTTTACTAATTGAAAATTGTTTTTCCAATACTTGGCAGGAATAAAATCATGTGCTTTTAAATTTGTATCTAACCATATATCTGCAACTCTATTTATATCTGTTTTCTGTAATTTCCTGATCATAAACCACATACGAATCCTCCTGGCCAAAAATAAATTTTTAAATATCCAGATCTTCTAACACTTCTTTCAAGGCTTCTGCTGATTTCTTCAATGCTTCCTGTTCTTTTTCATTCAGCTTGATCGCCAGTTGTTTCTCAATACCATTTTTTCCTACGATCGCTGGCATACTTAATGTAACACCTTCAATTCCATAGGTATCATGTTGGATAGAAGATACTGGTAATACAGATTTTTCATCTCGGATGATTGCTTCACAGATTCTTCTGACAGCCATTGCAACTCCATAATATGTTGCTTTTTTCTTTTCAATGATCTTATATGCACTGTTTTTGACTCCCTGTGCAATCTCTTCCATATGCTCGTCGTGTTCTGTGTAACCTCTCATCTCGCAAAATTCTGAAATTGGTACGCCTGATACATTGGCACTTGACCATGCTACGATTTCAGAATCTCCATGTTCTCCGATGATCCATGCATGAACAGATCTTGCATCTACCTGCAAATGTTCTCCAAGCAGATATTTTAATCTGGCAGAATCTAGGGTTGTACCAGAACCAAAGACTCTGTTTTCAGGGAATCCTGATAGTTTTACTGCAACTTGTGTCAAAATATCTACTGGATTGGCTACGATCAAAAGAATCCCTTCACATTTTCTCTGTGCAATCTCTGGAATGATCGATTGAAAGATTGCTACATTTTTCTTGACAAGATCAAGTCTTGTCTCTCCTGGTTTCTGTCCTGCACCCGCTGTCACAACAATGATCGCTGCATCCACGATATCATCATAATCGCCTGCTGTGATCTTCATTGGTCTGGCAAACGGGAGTCCATGGGCAATATCTAATGCCTCTCCTTCTGCACGATTCTTATCAGCATCAATCAACACCATTTCAGTAAATAATCCACTTTCCATTAATGCAAATGCAGAAGATGAACCTACAAATCCTGTTCCGATCACTGCTACTTTTCTGCTGTTTATTCCTTTACTCATTATTGGGTCTCCTTTTACATTTTTTAGAATGACAATATTATCACCCAATTCCATTATATCAATTCATGCAAAAAGATTTTTACTATATTGTTTATTATATACTCTTATGAATACATTGTACTAATGTTTTTTCAACCTTATCAATCTGAAATGGTTTCGCTAAGTGTGCATTCATCCCTGCTGCAAAACATTTCTTTGCATCTTCTTCAAATGCATTTGCTGTCATAGCGATGATCGGTATCTGTGCTGCATCGTCTCGTTTGATGGATCGAATCTCCTTGGTCGCTGTCAATCCATCCATAACCGGCATCATAATATCCATTAATATCGCATCAAATGTTCCTTGTGGAGCATTCTTAAATTGATCCACTGCCTGTTGCCCATCTTCCACAACAGTGACATTGGCTCCATCATCCGTCAGAAGTGTCTGTATGATTTCTGCATTCAATTGATTATCCTCGGCAACTAATAAGTTTAAACCACGAATATCTGCTTGCTCCACTATCTTCTCAGCCACTGGCTGTTCTTTCTTCTGTGCGATTTCAAATGGAATCGTAATCACAAAGGTAGATCCCATTCCTTTCTCGCTTGTCACTTTGATTTCTCCATGCATCTGTTCTACCAGTCCCTTGACGATCGACATTCCAAGCCCAGTCCCCTGATATACACTTCGGGCATCCGTCTTTTCCTGTGAAAATGGCTCAAAAATATGATCGATATAATCTTTACTGATACCAATTCCCGTGTCTTTGATCGTCCAACGATACGTACAGATCTTATCATGAACATCCATTTGTTCCATCTTTGTAGAAATAGTTCCACCCGGATGATTATATTTAATACAGTTTCCATAAATATTCAATAAGATCTGACGAAGATGCAATGGGCTTGCATATACATATGGATATCTGTCATCTATGTTATCTTCTTCATAGTTCCATCGGATTCCTGCCTCTAGAACCCGCTCTCTGATCATCGTCTCAACTTCCCGCATCAGTTTCTTCACAGTAATCTCTTGGTGTGCCAGTGTGATCTGACCTTCCTCGATCTTACTCATCTGCAATACATCGTTGATCAGAGAAAGCAGATGTTTGGCAGCAGTTTCCATTTTCTTATGATTCTCTAATACCAGTTTCTGATCATCGAAATGTTTTTCATTGATATTTAGAAGTCCAATGATTCCATTTAATGGTGTTCTGATATCATGGCTCATACGGCTTAAGAAATCGGTCTTCGCCTGACTTGCTGTACGCATTTCGTCAAACGCTGCCTGTAAACGTGCGTGTTCTAATTCTTCTTGTTTATGTCTTTGCGATGTATCCTGTAAGAGCGTGATCGCATAAACTGTCGGAATCTCACTCATTGTCTCTTCATCGTATACCACGATCTGTGTCATAAGAATTGTTTTTTGTACCCAGCGAATACTTCCATTATCTTCATGAAAACAATATTCCACAGAAATATTTGTGTCACCATTGTTGTATCTCTCCAGCAGTTTTTTCGTATCATTTGTCATATTATACTCTGCTTTTGTCTCCTTCGTGACTTTTTTCTCATATTCTGCGCAGTAATCCTGATAATTACATGGTAATGGATAATCAAGAAACAGCTCTTTGTTCTTTTGCTCTTTTCCCTTTAGAATAATATTTCTCTCCAGAATATCTGTCTTTAGATTGACCGTATAGATCACATCGGATAATTCCAAAAGTGCATCGACATAACTGTCATTTTCAATAATTGATTGTTTTAGCTGTTCATAATAAATCTGTAACTGTTCTCTGGCCCCTGTCTGATTGTCAGCTCCTTTTCGGATGATTTCAAATGCCAGAAGAAAATGATGTAATTTCTTATCTTCATCCCAGTCAACTGGGATCAATGTCATACGCTTATAGAATCCTTCTTCCTGCATATCATATTGATATTCCTGTACATCCTGTTTCTCCTTCATCTTCTCTTGAAGTCTTGTGATCTGAAGCCTTTCCCAAATGTTCTTCTGCTCATCTTTCCCAATCTTTTCCTGTACGATCTGCTCTACTGCACTGGAATACGCACCATCTAAAGCTAAGAAAAAGTTTTCACTGGAACGGATCACACGATATGTATCCAGCTTAGCATCACAATATAAACAGTTTAAAAAGTTCTTTCCATGTTGATTCAGCAGTTTTAATAATTGATAATTCAACCGCTTCTCTTCAAGTGCTTCTTCCCGTTTCACATGGTTTTATTGATGTACATATTTTTATCTGCATCATTGAATAATTCTCTCATTGTTTTGCCAGGATAATCACTTGCCATAGCAAAACCTGCTGCATAACTTAACGGAATCTCTCGATGTTCTTTGGATTCTGCTGCTATATCTTTGCGAAGATCTTCAAATAGCTTTCTCACCGCTTGTTTATCAAGCCCCTGCAGCACTGCGATAAATTCGTCTCCCCCAAGTCTTCCGACAAAATGTTCCGATGGTATGGAAGATCGCAGACAAACAGCAAACCGATAAATATACGCATCTCCTGCATCATGTCCCATACTATCGTTGATCCGACGGAGATTATTAAGGTCAAAACTGCATACGATAATATCCTCTGGTGGATTCAGTTCACCTAATATCTCTTCACATTTATTCTTATTCGGAAGTCCTGTTGCATTATCTAAATAAGCTTTATGCCGCAATATACGGTTCATAGCCGCAAAACGGACCGCTTTAATAAACTCATATCCGATCAGCAGCATCAATACAACGATATCTGCTGTGATGAATTTCTCAAGAGTTGCTAATGACGTTGCTTTTCTCTGTGCATATACTTCCGCAAGACCTGTTGCCTCATCACAGATCTTAAAGAATCTCTCGCTCTTTGAAATGATATCTGTATGCTCATAGCCGACCGTCCGCACGCGATAAATTTCTTTGTGTAAGGAAATAAAATATTCATCCAGTTCCTTCATCTTATCCTGAAAATCATCATCCTTTAACCGTACAAGTTTTAATTTGTCATTGCCATGACGCAGGCCTTCGATAAAGGACTGCACTTCCTTGATCAGCTCATCTTCTCGCTGTCCGGAATTCTCTAGCTTAATGATCCTTTGTGTTTCTCCCCTTATTAACCCCGCATAATTTACAACACGGGCTGTTCCCTGAATGTTCGAGACCAACTGCATCAGGATGACGATAAAGACCACTAAAAGTACCGTCAGAATACCGATGCCGATATGGATCATATTTGTTTTTTTCTTTTATCGTATCAGACATAAACTTTTATTCCCCTATCACTACTTTAGAAAATTTCTTATAACATGCAATCCCGTACTTGATGAAATTTTCTTTGGCAACTGCTGTATCCCTTATACTGATCGTGTTCCAGAGATAATCTCCAAAAATCTGTTCTATCTTTTTGGAATCCTTTTTGATAAATGCACTGCAAAATTCCTCCAGTGTCTTTCCATCTTTTCTTGAGACATCCGAAAACCACTCTCTGATCTTCTTTACAAAAAGATTCCTGATCTCTCGGTTTGAAATTACCAGATGGTATTTTCCACTTTCTGTACGGCCTTTGTGTGTCAGATATCCTGTGGATCCATTGACTGATCATACTTAAGCTGATCTATATAATTTATGACATCCCATGGACAATATATATCAGCATTACCAAAATGATATCCATCATACCATTCCTTTATTTCTTTTAAATGTGATGTCAATCCATAATCATCCAGTATTTTCTTTACCTCATGATCTGTAAAACCAAAATCCCTCGGATCATAGAAATCATTTGTTGATAATAACGCTTCACAAAGGGATTTGTTTTTAGCAATATACAGCCCTTCAAACAATAAAGCATCCGCACCTATCTCAAAAAAGGAACGCAACATACTCATATTTAATGTCTTTCCAAAACGACGAGGACGCGTAAACAGTGTTACCTCTCCACCCATTTCTACAAGTTGTTCTATCAGCTTTGTCTTGTCTATATAATAAAATCTGTTTCTTCTGATTTTTTCGAAACTATCAACACCTACTGGTAATTTCAAAGTGTCTGCCATATACACCTCCACTATGCTCGCCCATGGAAATCTTTCTTTTATGCTATAATTTACAAAACATTATAACATGATGTGTAGTGAGATACAATCAAACAAAAATCTTCCGTTTATACACGATTGGATCATCATATCCAAATGTTCTTCTTCCATTTACTTCTATGATCTCTGATACCTCCAGACTATCCTCTGAAAATCTTTCCCATAATTTAAATATCATAACTGGTGAAAACTGGCTTGTACTGCCGCCTTCCCAGACACCATCCTTCTCGCGATAAAGTGCTGGTGTGAATTTTTTTGATTCGTTCAGTTCACTGTAATCTACTGCTTTCATAGAATCATAAGAAAATGTATTCTTATCTTCTCCATTCGGAATATCGTAGGAAGAAAGTACAATTTCTTCATTATTTTCTGAAATAAGAAAAAGATGCGGTGATGTGTGGCTTTTTCCATCTGTTTTATAGTAACTTTCTTCTACAACAAATGTACCATTGAAGTTTTCTGGGAGATTTTTGATTTTATCGTTACATGCTGTATTGATGTGTTTTGCATATGGATATGTTTTTCCTTCTGTCTGCATTTTGTCAAATTGTTCTTTATTGTCAAAATGACCAGTCATTAACTTTATAAAATCTGTAAGTTTGCTCATGGTCTTCCTCCGTAAATTTAAATTTCTTTAATTATACTCTTGTGAAATTTTTTGTAAAATATTTTCCTATGTATTTATTGAATATCCGCTAATTTCTTTGTAACTCTAACCTGAATTTCCGTATAGTATGATAATTCTATTTCATCACCATTATTATTTTTCGCTTCAAAATATTTTATGTCACTGTCGTCAGTTTCAATATCTGAAAATTTTGTTTTACTTTTTCTACATATGCTTCAAATTGTCTACGACTAACCCCATATCCATTAAACGAAAAATAAGCATTATCATCGCTATTAACCACAACACAATCGAAATTTGGTTTTGCAGTTTTTTTCGCCATATCATTTGATGACCATTGATATATATTGATATCACTGTTTGAATCATCTAGCACCATATCTTTCCTTGTAAATGTCAGTTCAATATATGCTATAGTATAATCAGTATTATTTTATAAGAAAAAGTCAGCTTGCGTTCATCATCAATGATTCCACTTTTCACACTCCAATCAATATCTGACATTTTGATTTCTGGCGGATTATTGTCGTCTCTATTTTTACTACTATTGCTGCTGCATCCGGTAAAACACATAAAATAGCACTAATCCTAACAATATTTTCTTCTTCATATTCATTTCTCCTTCTTTTGTTTGGTTACAATTGTACACTTCTGAATAAAAAGAAATCCCCACCATAATGGTGAGGATGTAATAAATCCGTTATTCAATTCCTTTTGATAATTTCGTCAACCCTTGATTTTCCAGTATTTCATCAATATCGCCCAGATCATATTTTCTGTGGTTCACTGCTACGATGATGCATGCATCCCGCTTGTCTTTTGCATATAATGGTTTCATCGTACGCTTTTCCATATTCAGTATCTTTTCTGCAATGTAAGATTTGCATCACAACGAGGACAGAATTCATCGCCCTCATCTGCTGCTCAAATCAGTCTCTTCTCCAAACAATAATGATAAATTCCATCCTCCGAAACATCTCCACAGATTTCATCTGCCACTGCTTTCAGATCATCGGATGCATTTGCCATTGCAATTCCATTGCCAACTGCTTTTAACATTTCGATATCGTTATTGCCATCCCCAAATGCCATAGCCTGAGATTTATCTATGCCATAATATTTTAACATTTTCTCAATCCCTGCTCCTTTTCCTGCATTGACCGGTATGATGTCAACTGCTCGATCCCACCATGCCGTAATCTCAGCTCCCTGGACACCTTTTAAGATCTCTTGATACTCTTCTACTCTTGCACCCATCAACACTTGATAAACTTTTTCTTTTTTATATCTTCGAAATCTTCTGCTACATCAACTTCGGCATTCCCAAATGCATAGTAATCGATCAAGTCCTGATCTTTTCCATTTGCAGCCATACGGTCTTTTGTTGCTAATGCAACTGGCTTTCCCATTTTGTCTGCATTTTTAATGATCCTTTCAATATCTTTTAATGGAATACAATTGCTATAGAGTGTTCCACTGTGATCATAGCAATAAGACCCATTGTATGTAAGAAATGCATCAAACTCAACTCCTTCAAAATGTGGGACAAGCATCGGTCCTCTTCCTGTTGCCAAACAAAGTTTGACTCCTTTTTCCTGTAGTCGCTTTAATGCTTCTAATGTTTTTTCTGAAATCGTATCTTGATCCATAGCGATCAATGTACCATCAATGTCAAAAAATATGATTTTAATATCTTTCATGTCTTTCTTTTCCTTCTATATTATGATGAGAGTTTACGCTAAATAACGAAATGCCTGTATGATATAAGACAAAATCTTGATCATACCCTGCTTTTTGCTATCCATCGTGCGTTCTGCTACATCCTTATCATTTTGATAACTTCCATCTTGATTCACTTTCAAAGATCCGCTTTTTAATCTGCTAAAATCTTCTTCCAGCTGTTTTGTGATCTCTTTTCCTTGTACAACAAGCATCGTTTCTGTGTCTACATAGGTACTTCTGCAATCAAAGTTGTAAGAACCAACCACTGCTATATCATCATCAATGATCAGAGATTTTCCGTGTGTGGAATGTCTGCCCATATATTCATACAGTGACACTCCTGTACCTAAAATCTTTGATCGGTTCTTTTGATAATCTGCTGATGCACAAATATTATCTCCTGATGCGATTGAATTCAAGATCATTGTTGTGTTCGGAACCTGTTGTTTCACCTGCGCGATCCCTTCGTACATTTCTTTAGAAAACACTGCATATGGTGTATGAATGATAACTTTGCTTTTTGCCTGTAACATCAACTGCTTCAGCGTTTCAAATACAACTGGTTCTTTTCCATAAATTGTTGTCGGATTGGTTACCAGTGTTGTTTTCTTCGTTGGAACTGTAATCTTTTGATAATCATAATCTGGAACTTTCACTTTCTCTGCATGGGATAAAAGGCGCTTGACTTCCTTCTCTTTTTTATTCTTTGAGCATGTACTAAATTTTGTTTTGCAGACTTCTAAGTTCCAGACTTTTTGAAAATATCTTCTGATCTGTCCGACTGCACCTTGATCTTTTGATCCTTGATTGACGATCAGAATCTCCCTGTCTATACCTTTGCTTTTTCCTTTGTGTGTTCCAAGGAAATAATCAAACATATTTCTACCACCCATTAAGAGATACTTATGATCTGACACAATATATTTGTCATGCAGACATCCATTGATCGTCCATGGTTTCAAAAGATTTGGCGTGTTATAAAAACGAATTTCAACATTTGGCTCACTTCCAACTGCTGCAAAAATATCCTTTCCTGTCATATGGATCGTTCCATAAAGCCCATCAACCAGAATCTTTATCTTGACGCCTCGTCTGGATGCTTTGAGTAATTCTGAAAAAATATCATCACTGCTGCTTCCTTCACGGATATCAAAGGTTGATAGAATGATCTCTTTCTTTGCTTTTCGTATCATATCCAACCGCAGATCAAGTGCTTCCTGATTATCACTGACGATCTTTGCTCGGTCTGATCCATTTTCGTTTGATGTTGAATAAAATGTTTCCGTATGAATCTTTGACTTATTTGTTTTGCTTACCGATTTCATATGTACAAATGGTACAAGCATTCCAATGATCACATACAAAATAAACAAAACCAGAACGATTCCTGCTATTTTTAATTTCTTCATTGTTCTAAAATCCTTATTTTAATTTAGATAAATAATTTTACTGTCTTTATTTTAACATCTCTAATAAAAATTTTAAACTATTGATTTCATAATCGGGTTTTGGTTGTGGATCTTCTGTCAGATCTTGTCCTCTGTGAAACCAGATTGTCTTGATCCCTGCATTAATCCCGCCTTGAATATCAGAACTCAAGCTGTCTCCAATGATCGCTGTGTTCTCATTCTTAAAATCTGGAATCTTAGAAAAACATTTCTCAAAATATTCAATGCTTGGTTTGTTATATCCAATTTCCTCTGAAATAAAAACACCTTGCAGATACTTCTCAATTCCTGAACTTTTTAATCTTCCTCTTTGTACAGACAATGTTCCATTCGTTACAAGATAGATACGAAATCTCTTTGATAATTCCTGTAAAACTTCTTCGGCTCCTTCGATAAAATAGTATCCCTGTCCTAAATAGTCCTGATAATGTTTTGCCACTTCCTGTGGTGATACTTTTATATCAAATTCTTGAAATAAAAGCTTAAATCTGCGCATTTTTACTTCTTCTCTTGTCATTTTCCCTTGTTCCAACAATTTCCATTGAGCAAGATTAATCTTATGATAGCAATCACGCATCTCATTCGTCGCAGAAATTCCTACATCACCTAATGCCCTTGTAATTGCATTGGCTTCTGCTTTATCAAAATCCAGTAATGTATTGTCTAAATCAAATAATAATGTATCGATCATAAATCAATCTCCCTTTTAATATATAGTGATATTATAACATGATGTAAGTATCAAAAGTATAAATTATGTTTGTTCTTGCACATATATCCAAAAAGAGATTCATCATAATTGATGAATCTCTTTTCGTTAGAATGAATTGTTATAGATTATATGAATAATGATCGACTTATTTGTCTTTCAATACTGCCTGAGCTGCTGCTAATCTTGCAATTGGTACACGGAATGGTGAGCAGGATACATAGTCTAATCCGGCTCTGTAGCAGAATTCTACAGATGATGGATCTCCACCATGTTCTCCACAGATTCCTAAGTGGATATCTGGACGAGTTGCTTTTCCTTTCTTAGCTGCCATCTCGATCAGCTGTCCAACACCTTTCTGGTCTAATTTAGCAAATGGATCAGATTCGTAAATCTTGTTCTCATAGTAAGACTCTAAGAACTTACCTGCATCATCACGAGAGAATCCAAATGTCATCTGTGTTAAGTCATTTGTTCCGAAAGAGAAGAATTCTGCTTCTTCGGCAATCTCGTCTGCCAATAATGCTGCACGAGGAATCTCAATCATTGTACCAACTTTGTACTTAATGTCAGATTCATAGTAAGCTTTTACTTTCTCAGCTGTCTGTACAACAACTTCTTTAACATATGCTAACTCTTTCTTCTCTCCTACTAATGGAATCATGATCTCAGGAACAATATCATATCCTTTTTCCTGTTTTACTTCGATCGCTGCTTCCATAACGGCTCTTGTCTGCATCTTGGCAATCTCTGGATAAGTAACTGCCAGACGGCATCCACGATGTCCCATCATAGGGTTAAATTCATGAAGAGCTGCACGTCTCATATTGATCTCTTCTACTGTAACTCCCATATCTTTGGCAAGAGCTGTGATCTCTTCCATTGTATTTGGAAGGAACTCATGAAGAGGTGGATCTAAGAAACGGATTGTGACCGGTCTTCCTTCCATAACCTCATATAAATCTTTAAAGTCTTTCTTCTGATAAGGAATTAACTGATTTAATGCGATTTCTCTTGCTTCTTTTGTTGTAGAGAGGATCATACGACGAATCTTTGGAATTCTCTCTGCATCAAAGAACATATGCTCTGTACGGCAAAGTCCAATACCCTGTGCTCCGAATTTCACTGCATTCAATGCATCGGCAGGTGTATCTGCATTTGTTCTTACCTGTAATGTACGGATTTCATCGGCCCATGTCATGATACGATCGAAATTACCACTGATACTTGCAGGTACTGTACGGATCTCACCCAGATAAATCTTACCTGTGGATCCATCTAAGGAAATATAATCTCCTTCCTGTACTGTCTTTCCACCTAATGTGAAAGATTTGCCATCTTCAGCAAACTTGATATCTCCGCATCCTGCTACACACGCTGTTCCCATACCACGTGCTACAACGGCTGCGTGAGATGTCATACCACCACGAGCTGTTAAGATACCTTCTGCTGCATGCATTCCTTCGATATCTTCTGGTGATGTTTCTAAACGAACTAAGATAACTTTCAGTCCTGCTTCATGATGCAGTTTCGCCATCTCAGCATCAAAATATACTTTACCAGCAGCAGCTCCTGGAGATGCTGGAAGTGCTTCTCCGATTGGAAGAGCGGCTTTCAATGCTGCCTGGTCAAAGTTTGGATGCAGTAACTGATCTAATGCTTTCGCATCGATTCTTGAAACTGCTTCTTCTTTTGTGATTTTTCCTTCATCTACTAATTCACAGGCGATACGGAGTGCAGCTGGGGCTGTTCTCTTACCATTTCTTGTCTGTAAGAAGTACAGTTTTCCTTCCTGAATTGTAAATTCCATATCCTGCATATCACGATAATGTTCTTCCAGTGTATGAGCAATGTCCATAAACTGTTTATAACAATCTGGTAAGTCTTCTGCCAGTTTAGTAATTGGCTGTGGTGTACGAACACCAGCTACTACGTCTTCACCCTGTGCATTGATCAGGTATTCTCCGTAGATCTGTTTCTCACCTGTAGATGGGTTTCTTGTAAATGCCACACCTGTTCCTGATGTATCTCCCATGTTACCAAATACCATTGTCTGAACGTTAACAGCTGTTCCCCAGTCTCCTGGGATGTCGTTCATTCGACGATAATAGATAGCACGTGGGTTGTCCCAAGAGCGGAATACCGCTTTGATTGCTTCAAATAACTGGTCCTTTGGATCCTGAGGGAATTCTTCATTCAAAGCTTTGCGATAGATACCTTTGTATCTCTTGATCACTTCTTTCAGATCATCGGCATCTAAGTCTGTATCAAACTTCACACCTTTCTCTGCTTTGATGTCATCTAAGACATCTTCGAATTTCGCTTTATCCACTTCTTTTACAACGTCTGAGAACATCTGGATAAAACGACGATAAGAATCATATGCAAAACGAGGATTGCCTGTCTTCTTCGCAAATCCTTCGACAGCTTCATCATTCAATCCTAAGTTAAGGATCGTATCCATCATACCCGGCATGGATACTCTTGCTCCTGATCTTACTGATACTAATAGAGGATCTTCAAGGTCTCCGAACTTCTTTCCCTGAATCTCTTCCAAGTCTTTCATTGCTTCAATTACCTGTGATGCTACTTCATCACTGATCTTTCCACCGCAGTCATAATAGTTTGTGCACGCTTCTGTTGTAACTGTGAATCCCTGAGGAATTGGTAAATTAAGTCCTGTCATCTCTGCTAAGTTTGCACCTTTTCCTCCAAGAAGGTTACGCATTTCGGCATTTCCTTCACTAAATTTGTAGACCCATTTTGTTGCCATGTCAATACCTCCTAAAATTAATTATGTCACATTCATATGTCATTGAACTTATTGTACCACAAATTTCAGATTTTGCAAAACTTTTTTGTGTATTTTACATAATTTTTTTCATTTTTCTCGTTTTTCATTATAAAAACTGCACATTTACATGATTTTCGATGCAATTTATACTGTTATTTTTGTCTTATTTTAACGATTTTTGTGTTTTATTTTTTGTATACAATATATAAAAAATCCCAGAGTCTTTTCACTGAAAAGATCCTAGGATTTCATTTTTATATCAAAGTTATTCAGTTTTTTTAAGAATGTTTTCTTTTATAGTCTGGTTTTTGCTGCTTCTTTTTTTCTTTATCCAAAATTTCTAATTATTTATTCTTTAAACAGATTCTCTCCATCCTGTTTGATCACATCTTGATACCAATAAAAACTATCTTTCTTATATCGATCTAATGTAGCGCCCTCTTCTTCTTCGCGATCTACATACACAAATCCATATCGTTTTTGATATCCATTCAGCCAGCTTAACAAATCCGTAAAAGACCATGTACAATATGCAAGCACTTCACAGCCTTCCTCGATGGCTTTTCCTAATTCTTTTAAATGTTCTCTTAGATAATCAATTCGATATTCATCATGAATCTTATGATCTTCCGTCTTCTTATCAAATGCTCCAAGTCCATTTTCCGAAATGATGATTGGCAGATCATAACGACTTGTGATCTCACGACAACAATAGCGAAGCCCAACTGGATCAATACTCCAATCCCAGTCTGTTGTTATTAAATATGGATTGCCTGGATTTTTATAAATTCCAGGAACTCCAAGTACCTGCGCAGAACCTTTCACTCCTGTTGTATTCATTGTACCATATGGTGTTACTCCATCCATCGGATTATACTCGCATACACAACTTTGATAATAATTAACTCCCATAAAATCAATCTCTGCCGCTGCTGCCTTTAAAATTTTCTGATCGTCTTTTGTGACAACTGGTGCAAATCCTTTTTTCTTAAATAATTCATGGCTGCTTTGGGATATCTTCCATATGCATAAACATCCATCCACCAGAAATTCTTCAGTTCATCATAATCATGTTTTGACATAACATTTTCAGGTTTACAATCAAGTGCATAAGATGGTGTATAAGCAAAGCTTGCACCAATCTTTCCTGTTCCACCCATCTCGCGATATGCCAAAACAGCCTTTGCATGTGCCATAAAGACGTGATGGTTCACTTGATAAAATGTTTTCTGATCGTCAAACTTTCCTGGAGGATGCTGTGCTGTCAGCCATCCAAGTGATGTAAAAATATTTTGTTCATTAAATGTAATCCAGTATTTTACCTTACTTCCATATGCCTTAAATAAAGTCTTAGCATAATTTACATAATCTTCAATGATCTCCTCAGATTCCCATCCTCCATAGAGATCCACTAATGCCTGAGGAAGATCCCAATGGTAGATTGTCACCATTGGTTCAATCCCATATTTTAAACATTCATCAATAATATTTTCATAAAACTCAATTCCTTTGGAATTGACCTCTCCTCTTCCTTCCGGATAGATTCTTGCCCATGAAACAGAAAAACGATAAGTTTTTAATCCCATTTCCGCCATCAACGCGATATCTTCTTTGTAGCGATGATAATGGTCAACTGCAACATCTCCGGTTGTCGCTTTATATGTTTTTCCTGGAATCCTTACAAATTGATCCCAGTTTGTGATTCCTTTTCCATCTTCTCTCCAGCCGCCTTCAATCTGATAGGCAGCTGAAGCACTTCCCCACAAAAATCCTTCTGGAAATTTTGTAACTTTCATTTCTTCCATAAATGTTACGCTTCCTTTCTGCTACTGTACACTTAATAATTTACTTTCCTTTGTTACTACTTTATCTTCACATGCTTTAACTTTTGCAAATTGTTCTGTATTGGAAATAATGATCGGTGTTGTTACATCGTATCCATCTGCTTTAATCTTGTCAATATCAAATTCTAGTAAGATATCCCCTTTTTTCATTGTATCTCCAGATTTTTTCTTTGGAGTAAAATATTTTCCTTTTAAATTTACTGTATCGATTCCTACATGTACCAAAAGTTCTACTCCATCTTCACTTACTAATCCTAATGCATGTCCTGTTTCAAAAACAGCATCTACTTTTCCGTCAAATGGTGCATAGACAACTCCTTTTTCAGGAATGATCGCTGCTCCTTTTCCTAAAATTTCTTGCGAAAATGTTGGATCTTTCACTTCTGTTAAAGGAATCACTTTCCCTTCAAGTGGACTTGTAATGCTAATCTCATTATCTAATAACTGTGCATTAGATTCTTCTACAAAATCTAAATCATCATCTTCATCTACAATATCTTCAAAGCCAATAATCAGTGTTGCAACAAATGTAACAACTACTGTGACCAAAATTGTGAGTGCTGCAAATAATAATGTCTGTGGTTTTCCTTTTTCTACATACTGAACAATCGTTACGATTGCTGGTGTTGCAATTCCAAAACATTTCATTTGGAAAAATCCACCGACTAATCCACCAACAGCACCACCAATACATGCTCCTAACATTGGTCGTTTTAAACGAAGTGTTACACCATAAAGTGCAGGTTCTGTGATACCAGCAAATAATGCTGAAAACGCAGAAGATCCTGCGATCTGTTTAAAGTCTTTGTTTTTGCTTCGAAGCGCAACTGCAAGGGAGGCTGCACCCTGTGCCATATTAGAACATAATTCTCCGATACAGATAAAGTTCTCATATCCTGTTGTGGCGATCATCCCTAATTTAATCGGTGTAAATGCATGATGCATACCTGCCATAACAACGAATGGATAAACACCAGCTACAAGACCAATGGCAATAAATCCTAATTTATCATGAATTGCATAAACTACTGTTGATAATCCATTACCGCAAATAGCTCCTAAAGGTCCAAGAACGATCAATGCGATCGGTGCTTCAATTAAAACAACTAACATTGGTTTTAAGAAGTTCTTTGTGACAACTGGTGTGATTTTATCTACAAAACGTTCTACATATCTTAGAGAATATACTGCCAAAATGATTGGGATAACCGAATAAGAATAGGATGCATAAGTTACCGGAATATATTTCAAAAATTTCACAGTCTGTCCTGCATCATGTGCTGTATTCATCAGTGTAATCAAGTTTGGATGTAACATGATCAGTGCAATACTTGCTGCATAATACATATTTGTTCCAAACTTTTTGGATGCTGAAATTGCAATCAGTACTGGCATGAAGAAAAACGCACCATCTCCAATAACACTCAATAACTGATATGTTTGCCCATTTGTGCTTAACACACCGATCATAGGAAGTAATGTAAGCAATACTTTGATCATAGCTGCACCAATGATTGCTGGAATAACAGGTGCCATGATACCTGAAATCGTATCCATCAGCATTGTAAAGATATTTTTCTTTTCATTCGATTTTGCTGGTACTTCTTTTACTTCATTAGAAAAATTCCCAAGTTTATTTAATTCGTTAAAAACGTTTCCAACATCATTTCCAATAATGATCTGATATTGTCCGCCCTTTTTCATGATTCCCATAACACCTTTTGTTTTCTTTACTGCTTCATCATCAACGATGGATTCATCTTTTAATGTGAAACGAAGTCTTGTCATACAATGTACTAGATTGATGACATTATCTTTTCCTCCAACTCTTTGAAGGATCTTTTTTGCTGTATTTTCATAATCCATTTTGTTTTCCTCCTTTTTTTCTGGATTTAAAAATTTTCATTTTTCTTTATATAACAAAGACCTGACAATAGATAAAATAATTCCCGGGGTTATTTCATCTATTGTCAGGTCTTGCTTAACTTAATAATAACAAACCTATGACTATTTTGTTTGTTCATCTAAAATTCGTTTGATATGAATTAATAAATATAATTGTTCATCAATTGTTAATTTATAGTTATATTGCTTTTTAATATATTCTGCAATTTTTTTACTCCTGAAAAAGCATTTTCATTCTGTTCTACCATCACTTTATAAATTTCTTGCATCGTATCTTTATATTCCATATGGTCAAAGACTCTTGCCGCAAAAAACTTTAAATGTGTTAAAAATCTCTCATACGAAATAGATTCTTCATTTAAATCTATCTTAAAATGAATCCTTACAATCTGTAAGACTGTATTGATCAACTCTGTAATCTGATTCACATCGGTTATATTCTGTGCATTTAATTCTGCAGACACGATATGCATTGCAATAAATGCAGCTTCATCATCTCCCAAATCCTCTCCTGTCTGTTCTTTAATCCATTCAATCGCATGCATACCAACCTGATATTCCTTTGGATAAAACTTACGAATATCGATTTTCATCATATTCTTTAATGCGATTCCTTCTCGATAACGAGCGACTGCTGAATTGATATGATCCGTCAGTGTCACATATAAGGAATCTCTTATTTCTAATTTTCTTTTTTGCCTCTTTTACTACACGATCCACAATTCCAAGGTATTCTTCCGAAATCTCTTTTACTACTTCCTGTAGTCTCTTGCTTTCTTCTTTATTCTCTAGATGATATGTCTTATCTACCAGAGACTGATCAATATTTTCACCTTTTCTTTTTTTAAATCCAATTCCCGGACCTGTCATGATCAATTCCATTCCTTGTGAATCTACACTGACAACAGCATTTGTATTCAGAACTCTGATTATTTTCACGTTCATCCTCTCCTCTAATTTTATCTAAGTTTTTCATCATTTTTTGTATCTCTATAAATGTACAAGAAAGAATCCTGCTTTACAGGATTCTCCGCCTGCGGCGGGTCGCTTCTGCGACATATTACCCTTCCGCCGCAGTGCGATCCTGCCCGGAGCTCTTTTTCATATCATAAGGGATTCCATCGGAATTTCCTATGATATAAAAAAAGACTGCTTAAGACATACTTCTCTTCCTATGTCATAAACAGTCTTGCTTACCATTACGTAATAACAAACTTACTGCTATTATAATATCAGGTAACTTTTTATTTGTCCATTGTTTTTTCTATTTTCGTCATTTTATTCTAATTTCACAAACTTTTTTTGTGCATTATGACGAATCTATGAATTTTGTGTATTTTTCGTAATTTTTACATTTTATTTTTTGTATACAATACACAGGATCATTATTCCTATTGCATCTTTCCGTTCGCTTGTTGATCATTATGCAATTTCCATAACAACAAAAAAGAACATTCCACAAAATATCTCATTTATAAAATGTTCTTTTTATTTTTAATTCTAATCCGCAATCTTATCGATCGCATTTGTCACAGCATCTATGTTTTTGTGACCATCTAACATCTTTTGTTTATAATCTGGTTCTTCCTGCTTCTCTTCTTTCACACTGATCTCCCAGAATGGTCCCCCTGCATTAGCACCTTCTTTGCCTTGTCGGATCACTTTCTTAAGCGACCACGTCTCAGCTGTTCTGGCTCTGCTTCCTACATCGGCAATCTTTACTTTATCTTTGCCGACCATTCTTGTTAATACAACAAAATGTCCATTCTTTGTGAAATCTCCAGGCCCCATCAGTGCCACGACTGGATGTCCTGCTCTTAATGCTTTCTCTACAGCATCTTTATCCATTCCGAGACCTTTACACTCCATTCCGTATAATTTGGATAATCCTGGAACTACGCTGTGAGAACATCCCTGTCCTGTGTAATACCATCCATGTTTATATGCCTGTTTGCACATCTTTGGAACATCAGCTTTCTTTCCAGTTAAAGAACTGTAGCATACAGCAACTGCGGTTGGTCCGCATCCTGCTGCCTGAATCGTACTTCCGCCGATCTTCTTTCCCGGATAATCTGCCTGATTATAATAAACAACTTTTAATTGCTTGTTCTCTGTCTGCTCTGCAGCCATAACCCCTGCTGTCTGTGTCATCATCATTGCTGCGATTCCCATCGTTGCGATCACTCTGCCAGTCATCTTGTTCAATCTCATAGTACCCTCCAGATAACTTCTGCTTTTGACATAATACATCAGTTATTAATTATAACAGAGGGTAGTTTGTTAATCAAGTGTTTCAATTGTTAAATTTTTATTAAATCTCGTTTACATTTTTTCATTTTTTGCCAAAAGATGATAAATGTCGCTGCATTTATTCATGAATTTTTCGCTGTGTCGTTCCTGCAATTCCAAGCTGTGCACGATATTTTGCTACGGTTCTTCTTGAAATCTTCATATTCTTTTGTTCTAACAAACTTACGATCTTACTGTCACTTAATGGTTTTTTCTTATCTTCTTCTTTCACAAGCCGTCTGATTTCTTCCTTAATCTCTTCTGTCGTCGAATCTTGGTCTCCAAATGTCTGTGTATTATTAAAAATGTCTCTCATTCCGATCGTTCCACCTGGATATTGAATATACTTTCCTTTGACTGCGCGACTTACCGTTGATACATGCATTTCAATATCATCTGCTATATTTTGCATAGTCATTGGTTTCAACTGCTTATGGTTCATAAAATATTCTCTCTGACAATCTAGGATTGCATTTGAAATCTTAAGCATCGTCTCTCTTCTTTGTTCAATGCTTGTAATGATAAAACGACATCTCTCATATTTCTTTCGAAAATATTCTTTTAGCTCAGAATCTTCTGCCTGTTCCATCATTTTGACATAATAATCATTGATTGAATAATCACCGATCCAGTCATCATTTAAACGAATCTTTAGTTCTTCTCCATCTTTTTCCATTAAAATATCTGGGACGATATACTGATCGGTTCCCCTGTATATCCACTTAACGGTCTTGGATTTAATTCTTGAATTTTAAAAATATACTTTCTTACCTGTGATGTCTTAATATCAAGTGCTCTTGAAACAGTCGATAAATGTCCCATTGCGATATCTTCCAGGTGATTTTCTACGATATATCGCAGGTCATCATTTAATATTCCTTCTCTTTCAAGCTGAAGAAGGAGACATTCCGATACACTTTCTGCAAATACACCTGCTGGTTCTAATTGCTTGAGATGATCTAAAAGCCTTTCACAATCTTTTTCTTCAATTCCAAGCTTGTGACTGATCTCTTTTGTGGAAATAAGCAAAAGCCCGGATTCCTCTAGGCATTGTGCCATGTATTTCATAACATTCCACTCTTTCTTTGTATAATCTTTTGCATTTAACTGTTCCATAAAGAAGGCTTCGGGATCTTCAATTTTCTTATCTTCAATATCACTTTGCTCAATATCCTGATATCCGCCTGCATTTCCATGCAATGTAAAGAATTCCTTTCCAGATTCCTTATGTTCCATCAATGGATTCTCTGCATATTCATCCTGCAAAAACTTCTCAAGTTCATAATTATCAAACGATAAGATCTTTAATGATTGTACCTGAAACTGATTTAATTGCTGTGACAAGCCTTGTTCCAGCTTCATTTCATATGACATTTTTACATCCTCCAATTACTTTCTTTGATCCAGTACTTAATCTTATCATAATCTATTTTCACTCTGAATAAAAGAGATTTTGCTTGGATGATCTCTTTTTCTAAGTTATCTTATATCTATTTTCCCGCTTTCTCTTCTTCTATGGTCTTCTGAAATTCTTTCACATCTTTTGCGATCTCACCGCTTAATAACAGCATACAGATCAGATTTGGAATTGCCATCAATGCATTTGCAATATCTGAGAAGTTCCATACAAGCTCCAATGTCTGTGTTGCCCCGACATAAGCTACCAGAGAAAAGATAATTCGATAGATCATGTTGAACTTATGAGTTCCCATCAGATACTCAAACGCCTTTTCTCCATGATACTCCCATCCAAGAATTGTGGAAAATGCAAAAAGTGCAATTCCGATCGTTACCAGATATCCTCCAACTTTTCCAAGAACTGTGGAAAATGCCGCAATCGTTAATGCAGAACCTATGTACATCTCTCCTGTTGCCGGATCGATCTGTCCAAGCACTCCGGAGCTTGCGATCGCAAGACCTGTGATCGTACAGACAACGATCGTATCCCAGAAAGTTCCTGTCATATTGATATATGCCTGCCGAACCGGATGATCTGTTGTTGCTGCTGCCGCTGTAATCGCTGCAGATCCCATTCCAGCTTCATTTGAAAAACATCCTCTGGCAACTCCGTAACGTGCTGCAGTCATCATAGATGCGACGATATTTCCACAAAGAGCCCCACCAACCGCTTTCACACTAAATGCCATATGAAAGATCATAGAAAGTCCTGCTGGAAGATTACTGATATTCCCAAGAATGACGATGACTCCTGCGATCACATAAAAGATTGCCATCACTGGAACTACGACAGAAGATACTTTTGATATCATTTTTATTCCACCGATGATGATCAGTAAGGCTAAAATAGTGATCACTGCTCCAACAGTACTAACCGATACTCCAAATGTCTCATGAACTGCTGTTGAAATTGAATTTCCCTGTGTCATATTTCCAATTCCAAAGGATGCGATCACGGCAAATAAAGCAAACAGCCATCCAAGTACGGCTCCAAGCTTTTTGTTCTTGAGTGCCTTTTTCATTGTATACATTGGTCCACCGGACATCTCGCCCTTTTCATTGACTTCTCTGTATTTGATCGCCAACATACATTCTGAAAATTTAGATGATAATCCAAAACATGCAGAAATCCACATCCACACCAATGCTCCAGCACCTCCTGAAACCATTGCTGTCGCTACTCCTACGATATTTCCAGTTCCGATCGTTGCCGCCAGTGCTGTTGTCAATGCTGAAAATGGTGATACATCACCCTCTCCTCTGTTTTTGTTCTGGATTCTTTACTTAATGTCTTTTTAATCGCCCAAGGAAGGTTTCTCCAGGTTAGGAAATTGCATCGAATTGTTAAAAGGATTCCTGTTCCCACGAGAAGCACCAGCATCACTGGTCCCCATACAAAAGCATCCACATCAGATATGATCTTACTTAACATATACTATCTCTCCTCTCTGATCTTATTTTCATTTCTAAAATGCAAATAAGGAGCAACGAAAATTCGTTGCTCCTTCAACTTATGAGCTTAGTATAGCCATATATGACCACTCTGTCAATATTTATTTTAAGGTCATACCAATGCTTTCCCGATCATCTCACCCTGCCTGATCTTTGTCTCACACTGGTTCTTGGTACGTTCTAACAGTTCTTCTCTGATCTCAACCTTATCCTTTTCTAATAATAAAATGATCGTTGAACCTCCAAACTGAAAATATCCTTTCTCAATCCCGCGCCTCATAGATCCGGCTCCATCGTGATTAACAATCTTTCCAACCATCAATGCTCCAACTTCCATCTGGAGTGCATCTCCAAAATGTTTTGTCTTCATTAATGTATATTCTCTGGTATTCTCTTTATAGATTTTCACATGATCATTTGCGATTGGATTGACGGTATGATAAACTCCATCAATCCTATGATTCTCACTCTTAATTCCATCATCAAAATAGCAGTATCTATGATAATCATCTACTGTCAGGCGTAAGATCACGGCATAACCGCCCTGAAAATGTCTTGCGATCTTGCGGTTTCTGATCAATGAATCCAACGTATATCTTGTATCCTTTACAACAAAAGATGTCTTCTCTTCGATCGGATACACACTTACTTTACAGTCGCAAGGACTTCCTAAGATTGTTTTATCTTCCGGAAATAGACGTTTTCCTTCTTTGATCTTTCTTGAGAAGAATTCATTATAAGATTTGTAATTTTTCTTCTCATATTCACTCATATCAATATGATTATTCTTGACAAATCCTTTGATCAGACATTTGGAAATGGGAGAACTTAAGAAAGCTCCCCCTAGTTTGGATACCCAAGGTCTGATTAATATTTTAGACTGGCTCGTCCTGCCATAGTTGTATACATCCAATGAAGCAAACGATCTTGCCCATTCTCTTCTTCGTAAATATTCCCATCTCTATCGGCATATCTCATCTACGATTCTCCTATCATCTTACAGTAAGAACATCTTTACTGCGATCAATGCTCCAATAACTACAAATGCAAGCATACATTTCTTGTCTGGTTTAAAGACTTTAAAATCAAATACAAATAAGAAAGCGATCACTGCTAACATTGCAACATATATGTATGGAAATTCTTCTGGAAAGAATCTTCGAAGCTGATATACGATCGGAATGATCAGTGCAACCGATGTAATTGGCAGTCCCTGATAATGTTTTCTTCTGGAACTGCTGTGTGCCTGACGCTGTTCTTCTGTAACATTAAAATATGCCAGACGAATAACTCCGCCTAAAACATAACACATATAAATGATCCTTGCATACCATTGGTCCATTCCAAGGCAGTAACCGATCACAACCGGATACACTCCAAAACAGACAAGATCACATAAAGAATCAATCTCGATTCCAAACTTCTTGGCGTCTTCGCTTCTCTTGATCATCTTTGCGATCGTTCCATCATACATATCTGTTAATCCTGAGATCATCAAACATAAAATTGCGATCTTAAAGTTTCCATTGAATGCCTGTGACATTCCAAATACTGCACTGACAACTCCTAAATATGTCAGTATTACAGATGCATTATAAAATCCTATCATACCTTTTCCCTCTATTCTTTACGCTTTATCGTAACATGTGCGACTCCTGTCATCACTGCACTGATCAATACCAGTGCATAATAACTGATTCCTCGGCTTAACAGCATTGCCGGATATAATAATCCGCCAACAAAAATCTTCTTAAAGATATTTAAAAATAAGCCTTCACTGATTCCCATTCCGCCTGGCAACGGAAGCATATCCACAGAAATTGAAATAACACTCTGTAAAGCAACTACATCAATAAATCCTAATGCAGAAAGTCCCATTGCTCTGTATACAAGATATGTAATTGAAAAATGAATCAGTCTCTGAATCAATGTGACAACGAACATCCGAAAAATAAAAATCCGATGTCCTTGAATGATTGCTGCTGCTTTATGATACTCGATCATAGAATTCTGAAGTTTTTCAAAACGTTTCTTCTTTTTTCTTTAAAATATGGAACTTTTCTAATTTCTGAAACAGCCACAGCACGATTTTGGATGCTAACGTTGGCTCAAATACAAGAATCAGCATGAACGCAACACAAAACACATTCAATGCCATTCCAAGGTAAAAGAAGAATGCTGCCTTCCCAATATATTCTGCCACAAGAAAATGACGGAATAAAAAGATCAGTGCTCCTAAAAATACCAGAACAAATTTATATAAAATGGTAACGATCATCAAAATGACGGTTCCACGGATATGTCAACTTTATCGCGGTTCATGTAGTAAAGCTGCATTGGCTGTCCGCCAGTTGCAGACGGTGTAATACAACTGAAAAAGAAACCTACAAACGAATATTTGACGCAATTTCTCTTCGGCACATCATTGTAATGAAGCAGCCGTAGCATGCGATAAATAATATACGACTCGCAGCACACAAACACAACGATCATAACCAATCCCGCAATATAATATGCAGGTTTTACTGATTTTAGAACTTCCGCCAGCTCAGAAAGTTCCTTTCCTTTCAATACGGCATATGCAGTCAATCCAAATAATGCAAAGAAAAAGACTGTATTACCGATGACTTTTTCTTATTCTTCATCTTTCCTACCCTTTGATCTCCGATAATTTTCCTTTGTATTTCACAGATTTTCTCTCTAAACCAACTCGTTGGTTGACCTTCTCAAACACCTTCCAGAGTCCTTGATACAAATTGGTCTTTCTTCCGATCAGATAACAAACTTCACTTAAAATGATCCCGCCAAACACATCTATGATATAATGCTGCTTGGTTACCTGCGTGGAAATACAGACTAAAATTGCAAAAACAAGTGAAAATCTCTGATACCACACTGGAATCTTCTTCTGATGCCTGATCCCAATATAACAAAACCAGCTTACCAGACAGTGAATCGATGGAAATAAGTTTGCCGATTGATCGATCGAATACACAAATCGTAATGCCTGATCCCAAAATCCTGTTCCTGTGATCTCTGGTCTTACCAGTGTTGTTGGCAAAAAGACAAAGAAAATCCCACATACGATCCTTGACAGATAATCTGCTGTCAAAAATCTATACATATGTTCTCTACTGATTCTCGCAGTCATAATGTAGTTCACAACCCAAAACACATAACATATCAAATAAATACTTGTAAATTCTGGGATCACCGGTACCATCCGGTCAAATGCTGTTGTAAAATCATGATGATATAATCCTTTACAAAGCACCATTGTTCCACTGTAAACCAACGTATTCAGTACTAACGCTGTAATCAGCGGAATGATAGAATACTTCGGAATCCATCTCAGAACATAATCTTTTTTCTGATTCATATGTCTGCTCCTTCCAATGATCTATCCTCTTTCTTTTCTCTCTTATGGTTCTTCCATATATCAAAGAATCATGTCAATTCTGACATGATTCTTGTACTATTATATCTTTTCTCTTTTTTAAAAGTAAAGGAAAGCGGTCATATTTAATAGTTTTGTAAGATTTACTCTGCTTTCTTTTTTCTTCTATTGAAGAGTCCATAAATACATGGAACCACTAATAATGTTAGTAAAGTTCCATAAATCAAACCACCGATCGTAACGATCGCCATCGGCTGCATCATCTCGGCACCTTGCCCTAAACCAATCGCCATTGTAGATAATCCAAGGATCGTTGTAAGGGCTGTCATCAAGATTGGGCGTACACGCATCGTACCTGCTGTCAGGATTGCTTCTTCAAATTCGTATCCCGATTCTCTTAACTGATTGATCGTATCTACCAGCACGATACCATTATTTACAATGATACCTGCAAGCATAACAAATCCGATCATTGCGATCGCACTTAAGTCTTTTCCAGTGATCAGCAGTCCTAAGAATCCTCCTGTAAATGCCATTGGAATCGTAAATAAAATGATAAATGGCGATTTCAGTGACTGGAACTGTGCTACCATGATCAAATACATAAATGCTACTGCCAGCAATAACATCAGGCCAATCTGTCCTGTTGTTTCCTGAATGGATTCCATCTCACCTTTCATTGTAATACTGTATCCTTTTGGTGCATTGTATTTCTTAATCTTCTTTTGTACAGTGCTGCTGACTTTTCCTACATTGTAGCCATCTTTGATCTCTGATGTTACACTCAATGTTCTTTCCTGCTGGTTTCTATTAATAGAAGATAAACTGTCACTATTTCTGAAGTTCGCTACCTGATCCAATGTAACTTCTTTTTCTTTTCCACTTACTGTTCCTGTAAGTTTCACTTTCTTAAGATCATCTCTTGTCAGTGTATTCTTTGCACTATTTCCAACATTGACACTATACTCTTTTTCATTGATCGTGATCGTTGTTGCTTCACTGGCATCTTTTAATTTCTCACTTAACTGTTGATAGATCGTTGCAACTGTTAAACCATTTTTTACTGCCTTTTTCTTGTCTACCACAACATAAAGATCTGGTGTTGTCTCTTCACTTCCATTCGAGATGTTCTGTGTTCCTTTCGTATCCTCTACAATCTGGGCAATATCTTTTCCAATAGATCTTAGTTTATTTAAATCATTTCCTTTGATCTGTACGGAAATACCGCTTCCACCAAGTACACTCATATCCATACTGGATTCCTGCACTTCAACCTCACAATCAAATTTCTTTGTTTTCTTTAGGATTTCTTTCTTGATCTCTTTGTTTGTATGTTTCTTCTTTTCTTTTAATAAAACATACATACTGGATTGGTCTTCATTTGAAGATCCTCCTGATGTCATTGAAGAGATTCCGGAAGAGCCAGAGGATATCATTCCTGCTACACTATCAACATCTTTGATCTCTTTTACTTTCTTCATTACTGTATCTGTCATTGATGCTGTTTCTTCCATTGAAGATCCCTGTGGCATTTTGATCGTCATCGTCATCTGTGTGCTGTCCATGCTTGGCATTAAAGAACTTCCAATATTCATTGCTCCAAAAATACTTCCCGCGAACAGTGCGAGTGTTACAGCTACTACAATAATCTTACGATTTAACAACCTTGTCATAACTTTACGGTATAATGTCTGCAGTTTATTGATCACTTTACTGTCTTTTTGTGTAACTTTATTGAGTACTCCAGCTGACATCATTGGCACAAATGTCACCGCTACGATCAGGCTGGCTACCAGAGAGTAACCGATGGTTAGTCCCATATCCACAAAGAGCTGTTTTGTAAGCCCTGTCGTGAATACGATCGGCAGGAATACAGAAATTGTTGTTAGTGTCGAAGATGTGATCGCTCCTGCAACCCCTCTTGCTCCTGTGATCGCTGCTTCTTTAACTGGAACTCCTTCTTTTCTTAATCGATAGATATTCTCAATAACTACGATCGAGTTGTCCACAAGCATTCCCACTCCAAGTGCGAGTCCCGACAAGGAGATTACATTTAGCGTAATTCCTGTAAAGTACATCAACACCACCGCAAAAATGACACTTAACGGAATGGAGCATGCAATAACGATCGTCGGTCTGACGTCTTTCAAAAATAATAATAGGATAAAGACTGCAAGGATTGCTCCCATTAACAGATTCTGGATGACAGAACCTGTCACCATATCAATGTATACACCCTGATCCATAATATTAACATAATGGAATCCTTTATTTTCTTTGGTAAGTGTCTTCATCTTCGCTGCAACTTTGTCTGCTACATCAGCTGTAGAATAATTATTCTGTTTCTGGACTGTTAATACAACACCGTTATTTCCATTCACACGACAATATGTATCTGCTGAGTTATCTACAATCGCTACGTCTGCTACATCACAAAGTTTGACCGGTGGGATTCCTTTGATTCCAAGATCTAATAATTCCATATTGGCAAGATCTTTTTGATTCGTCACCTTATCTCCAACACGTACCAGATACTGTGTATTCCCTTCACTGATATATCCTGCCGGCATCTCAAAGTTCTGTGCTGTTAACAGTGCTTTGACATTCGCAACTGTCAGCTTATTCTTAATATTTGCAGCTTCTTTTGCCTGCTCTTTGCTGGAATCAAGTTGCTGCTGGCTGGAATTCAACTGTACTTCTCCCTGTGCCAGTTTGATCTCCCCATCATTCATCTTCTGGGTTGCCGTTGCTGATTGTACTATTAAACTGT
>ENA-OUNH01000083-OUNH01000083.1-human-gut-metagenome-genome-assembly--contig:-NODE-83-length-36144-cov-6.599634_pt1 | contig 36144 bp, 32 predicted proteins | sample MGYA00242806_ERZ504814 | MGnify/ENA primary metagenome ERZ504814 (study PRJEB26092, sample SAMD00036389) | human gut metagenome | host: Homo sapiens | study: EMG produced TPA metagenomics assembly of...
TAGCTTCTTTATCCTTGTTGATTACTGTTCTCTATAAAGAACGTTCGTTGATTTTTACTAAAATCATCTGAAAAATTCATTAGAATTTTCAAGGTTGTCTTATTGTTCAGTTGTCAAAGATCTTTTTTAATCCGCTTCGTATAAGAAGCTTTATCATTATATCACTTTGTTCTTAGCTTGTCAAGAACTTTTTGATTTATTTTGTTGACCCGTTCTTCATAAGAACCGCAGCAACTTTTATATCATATCATGTTCTCTCTCGTTTGTCAAGCCTTTTTTCAAAAAGTTTTCTTGGATAAAATATCCAACGGAGAAGGAGGGATTTGAACCCTCGCGCCGCTATTAACGACCTACTCACTTTCCAGGCGAGCCCCTTCAGCCACTTGGGTACTTCTCCAAGTGTTGACATCATGGATTCATGATGAACGGAGAGGGTGGGATTCGAACCCACGCGCCCTTGCGGACAAACGGTTTTCAAGACCGCCTCGTTATGACCACTTCGATACCTCTCCATAACGTATTCTGTTGTTGTCGTTTTGTGTGTCTCACGCGACGACTTGTTTATAATACCAAACCAGAATACATATGTCAACACTTTTTTTAAAGTTTTTTATTTTTTTGTTTTTCTCTCTAAATCGCTTTTTATAGGCCTTCATCTGTAGATATATCAACTTATCATGTAACACATGAAGCTTGTGAAAAACTTTCCTTACACGCACAAGATTCGTTGCAAGTCTAACATCCTCTGGTGTCGTGATCTTAATGTTATCATAACCACCTTCAAACAGTTTTACCGGCACATTACCATATGTTTCTACTACCATTGCATCATCGGTTACTTTTCCATCATCATTTTCCATCATCTTTTCATATGCCTTTTTTACAAGGTCAAATTCAAAACATTGTGGTGTCTGAACCTGCCACAATGTTTTTCTCTCAGGTGTACGGATTGCGTAATTCTCCTCATCAACAACTTTAATCGTATCTTTCGATGGCATTCCAACTACACATGCACGATATTTTTTTACATAGTATATGCATTTTTGTACTAATTCTGCACTGATCATCGGACGTGCTCCGTCATGGATCAGTACATAATCTGCATCCTCGATTGCTTCAAGTCCAAAATAAACGGATGCATAACGTTCCCATCCGCCTGGCACGATCTTTTTCACCTTATTAAAATGATATCGATCTACAATATACTCTTTACAGTAATCTATCTCGTCTTCTCCTGTAACAAGAATAACCTCATCTACAGCGCTCTCTTCAAAAGCCTTTAGCGCATAGTACACCAAAGGCCTTGATTTGATCAGCATATATTGTTTGGGAATTCCACTTCCCATTCTTTTTCCTTCTCCTGCTGCCAAAACGATTGCCGCAATTTTTTCTCCCATGTATTTACCCCTGTCTGGTACCAATCTTTAATCCTGGCACCGCATTTAAATCCAAACCACTTCTCACACCATTTATATAATCATAGTATCCACACACACCGATCATCGCAGCGTTATCCGTACAAAAGATTGGTGATGGATGATAAAATTCAATTCCTGCTTCCTTACATCTCTCGATCATTTTTGCACGAAATGCTCCATTGGATGCAACTCCACCTGCGATTGCAAGTTTCTTGTATCCTAATTCTTTCGCCGCTTCTACTCCATGAGAACTCAAAACATCTACAACCGCTTCCTGGAAAGAAGCCGCGACATCCGCACGGTTTACTTCTTCCCCTTTCATCTCACATTTATTTAAATAATTTAATACAGAGGATTTTAACCCGCTAAAGCTAAAGTCCATCTTGGAATCATTTACTTTGGCTCTAGGGAATGGAATTGCATTCTTATCTCCCTCTTTTGCTAAGGCTTCAATCTTTGGACCTCCTGGATATCCCAGTCCAATCGCACGTGCTACTTTATCGAAGGCTTCTCCTGCTGCATCATCTCTTGTACACCCAATGATCTCGTATTTTCCATAATCCTTGACATCAACAAGGTGTGTATGCCCCCCTGATACGACCAGACATAAAAATGGAGGTTCTAAATCTGGATGTTCAATATAATTAGCGCAAATATGTCCTTCAATATGATGCACTCCTACCAATGGTTTCTTCTTTGCAAACGCGAGTGCTTTCGCTTCTGCCACACCAACTAATAGTGCACCGACTAATCCTGGTCCATAAGTAACCGCGATCGCATCAATACTGTCTAATGTTTCTCCTGCTTCTTTTAATGCTTCTCTTACTACAAAGTTCACTTTCTCTACATGTTTTCTTGAGGCAATCTCAGGGACAACACCGCCATATAGCTTATGCAGTTCGATCTGAGATGAAATGATATTGGATTTTACACATCTTCCATCCTCTACAACTGCTGCCGCTGTCTCATCGCAGGAAGATTCGATTGCCAGAATCTTAATCTTATCGCTCATCGTATTCTCCTATTCTTCCTGAAAATCTAAAGTTATCGTCTTACCGTCTTTTCCAGCTTTTGCTCTAGGGAAAATCGACTTCACTTTCCCCATAAATTCTTCTGCCCGGATTAATGACGGACTATAATGAGTTAACCACATCTGTTTTACATCTGCTTCTTTTGCAAGATGCGCAGCTTCGTAAAATGTCATGTGTTTATATTCTCTTGCTTTCTTTTCTTTTCCTTCTTCTCCATACATTCCTTCACAAATAAATAAATCTGCATTCTTTGCGTGTTCAGAAATTGTCTGGACTGGTCTTGTATCCGTACAATATGTCAATTTAATTCCAGGTCTAGGACTTCCTAAGATCATATCACTTGTAAGTACACGACCATCTTCACTTGTCACAGTTTCTCCCTTTTGAAGCCTGTTCCAGTATTTCATCGGGATGTCATTTTCCTTTGCCTTTACAGGATCAAACTTCCCAGCTCTTGGGATGATCATATTATAGCCATAACAAGGCACATTATGTTTTACATAGAAAGCTTCAATTTTTATAGCCATCCATCTCAATAACGTGCTCTTTCTCATTTAATTCATAAAATTCGATCGGAAATGGAAGTTCTGGTGCGATCACGCGCAGTGAATTCACAACCCTTTCTACGCCTTTTGGTCCTATGATCAAAAGAGGTTCTGTTCGTTCTGCATTTCCAAGTGTTAAAAGAAGTCCTGGAAGTCCACTGATATGATCTGCATGAAAATGTGTAAAACAGATCGCATCTAATGGTTTAACACTCCAGCCCCTCTCTTTAATTCCTACCTGTGTTCCCTCCCCGCAGTCGATCAACAGACTATGCCCGTTGAATCTTGTCATACATGCGGTCAACTTTCTATATGGAAGCGGCATCATTCCACCGGTTCCAAGTAAACATACATCTAACATAAATCACCTTTTATGATAATATCTCACTCTTCTCTGTTACCTTTGGAGAAATCTCAAATTGTTTTACGATACGATCGTAACATCTCTCACAAATCTTAAATTCATGAATCTGCGTATCTTTGTTTGAGAAATACCCCCATTCTTTTTTAACTTCTATATAATCTGTTTTATTGTTTAATAACTGTCCACATACATTACATTTCATCTCATTCTCCTCCTTACGCTCATCATTATAAACGGGCGTTTCTGAAGAATCCAGTGGAAATGATTGGTCATCTGTTGAAATTTCACAAAACATTAAGATCGCATCCTCGATTGGATCCTTATAATACTTTGCTCTGCGTCCATATTCTTCAAATCCATTCTTTAAATAAAACTGATACGCTGCTTCGTTTGATTCTCTGACCTCCAAATAGATCGTGTCTACCCCTATCTCCTGATACCTTCGTCTGAACTCATGAAACAACAATGTGCCAATTCCCATTTTCCTTATAAATGGAATCATTGCAATCCTATGTAATTCTGCCTGATCTAACACATGCTCAGCGATTATATATCCACTAATACGATTTCTGTCTCTCCATACATAAATATCACTAGTTTTACGATAATAGAAAGACTCAATACTATCGAAACTCCATGGTCTGTGAAAAGAAAGTTTTTCTATCTCTGCGATCATCGGAAGATCTTCTGGAAGTGCTTTCCTCACATGCCATTCTCTGGCTGTTATACTACTTTTGTCCATGAAGCCTCTCTTCTCTCTCTCGTTCAGCCTGAGATTTTCTTAAATATTCTGGCACAAATTCGTCTGCACTTTCATAAATTCCCTGTGCAAAATATACTTGTGCTAACGTTCCGACTGCTGCTGCTCTCTGGCGGTTTGCATGTGCTGGAGCAAAAATTGCCAGATCACCCATCTTCTCTAAGATTTCTTCTTTATATACTGGTACGCCATCCCCAAGGAATACAACTGGTTCATTGTATTCCATCAACTGTATCAAAGTATCTTCTACACTCTGGGCACATTGTTCCTTTAAGACTTTCATTTCACTGCCTTCAAATCGGTAAAATCCTGTATACACTTGTTTTCTTCTGGCATCCATCATTGGACAAATGATCATGGACGTTCCAAATAACTGATATGCAAGCCCATCTACAGTTGGCACAGGAATGATCGGTTTATCCAGTGCCAGCCCTAATCCTTTGGCTGTTGCTGCACCAATGCGAAGTCCCGTAAAAGAACCTGGTCCTTTTGCTACCGCAACCGCATCAATATCTTCTATCTCAAAGGATGTTCTCTTGATTACTTCATCTAACATCGGAAGTAACGTCTGAGAATGTGTTAATTTATTTCCAGTCGTATACTCTGCGATCAACTGATCATCTTCGATCAATGCCACAGAAGCTACCAGACCAGAGCTGTCCAGTACTAATAATTTCATCTATTGTTCCTCCATTTCAATCTCTCGATAGTCAAATCCTTTTTCTAAATCTTTACGGATCGTAATCTTTTGATAATGATCTGGCAGAATCTCCTCGATCAGATTTGCCCATTCGATCAGACAGACTCCTTCTCCATAAACATAATCCTCATATCCGATCTCGTCCATCTCTTCAATATCACCAATACGATAAACATCAAAATGATATAGTGGAAGTCTTCCCTCTTCATATTCTCTTACGATCGTAAAAGTCGGACTCTGAATTGGTTCTGTGATACCAAGTCCATCTGCCAACCCTTTTGTAAATACAGTCTTACCAACCCCAAGATCTCCATATAAACAAATCACCTGTCCAGGCTGTGCCTCCTGTCCGATCTTCTTTCCGATCTCATACGTATCTTCTGCACAAAAACTTTGTACGATCATTTTCTATTCTTCTCCTTCTGAATTCTCTTGAACTTCTGATTCCGATACTTCTGTCTCTTCCCGCTCAGTTTCTGCTGATGCCTTGGAATATTTTGAAATATCTCCTCCATCTGTCTGTGTCTGAACAGCCTTCTTTCTTGCTTCTTTGATGTGTTCTTTCATATAATCTAACATCTTTTCTCTGTCATCACCAAGTTCATAATCTGGAAACACAAATGCCTGCTGTTTTCCTGTATACAATAATGTCAGCCCCATAAAATGTGTGATCTTATAAACTCTGTTCCACTCGATCGTTGCACTTTCTTCTCCTAACTCTACAAAAATACCATCATCTCGTAAAGTGTAGTACGTTGGATTCTTGTATACTGGATTCTCAATTGCCTGTTTCTTTGCTTTTACATATATCATCAGTGGATTAATGACAACAAATAATGCAATAACGACTGCACCAAAAATAATATTTGTCTGTCCTTCTGGCTGACCGATTCCGTGGACGATCATATATGCTCCGACTCCCAGCATAAAAATCGTCAAAATCGCCTGTACTCCGGAATACGTGTATGCTAATGAAAATTTAAAAATATCTTTCGCTTTTAATTGTGTATGAAATTTCATCTTAATTCTCCTTACCTTTTCTCTGTTAATGAAATATTATACCATAATCCGGGTATAAAACCAATGATTTTACAAATACTACAAGCATACACGAAAACCAATGAATATGGAGGATCTTAAGAATGAAAGCTACAGGTATTATACGAAGGATTGATGACCTTGGCCGGATCGTTATACCAAAAGAAATACGAAAAACCATGCATATCAGAGAAAGCGATCCTTTGGAGATATTTACAGAGAGGGACGGCGATATCATTTTAAAGAAATATTCCCCGATCGGTGAACTAGGAAACAGTGCGCAGCTATATGCAGAATCGATCGCTACTCAGATTCCACATACGATCTGTATTTGTGATCAAGACTGTGTGATCGCTGCTGCCGGACCAAATGCCAAAAAACTAATTGGAAAATTATTAGATGAAAAAGCTGAAGAAGCTTTGATAGATCGAAAACATATATTGATGGACCGTGAAAAAGAAGATTTCTTTCCTCTGATCTTGGACTTTCCAGAGGTATTTCGCTATGTGTGTCTTTCTACGATCATTGCAGAAAGTGAAGCCGTTGGATTTGTATGTATTCTTTCTATTGAAGATAAATTAGATGATCAGGAGTTTAAAATTGCCAAAATCGCTTCTGATTTTCTAGGAAAACAGCTCGAAGCATAACGTAAAAAAGTGAAATACAGTCGCACAAAACGGCTGTACATTTCACTTTTTTCTTCATGATACATATTTATTATGATTCAATAATAATATTTTCTAATCCACCTTCGACTGCCCAGCTTTTAAATTCCTGCATCTGTTCTTTTGTGTACAGTTTGGGATTTTCTTCAAAACAATATTCTCTATCTACCAAGTGATATTTTGCTTCTGCCAGTGGATTGTAGTTTAAGATTTCATAGGAAACATACTGATAGATCCCATTTAAATATTTTGCAATTCCCTTGATGTTATCTTTTGTTGCGGTCATTCCTGGAATCATCGGTGTTCTTATGATGACCTTGTCTCTATTTGATGTCTCTAATAAGTATCTGATATTATCCTTGATCTTTTGATTTGAAACCCCAGTGTAATGCATATGATCTTTCTCTGTTGCTAATTTAAAGTCTGCAAAAATCCGGTCTAAATATGGAAGGATCTCTTTGATCACTTCCTGATCTGCATATAAGGATGTCTCGATCGCGGTATGGATTCCTTCTTTTTTGCATGCTTTTAACAGCTCTTTTGTAAACTTCCACTGTAATAATGGTTCCCCTCCTGAGATCGTAACCCCGCCATTTCCATAACGATAGAATGATTTATCTTTGCGGATCTCTTCCATAACCATTTCTACGCTCATCTCTCTGGAATCCATGGCGATTGCTCCCGTTGGACACCAGTCAATGATGGTATTCCAGTTTTCATTTCTGTTTGGATGAATGTGTATCTGGTCATTTTCCATCGTAACGCCCTGATTTTTTGATTTTGCAATACACGTCTTACAATGCATGCAGCGGTTTTCAAAATAAATTGGTCTTTTGCGGATCGAAATTCCTTCTGGATTCTGACACCAGATACATTTTAACGGACATCCTTTTAAAAATACTGTGGTACGGATTCCGTCTCCATCGTGCGTTGAAAATCTGCGAATATCAAATACTTTTCCTGTCATCTTAAATATCTCCATAACTTGTTCTTGCGATGATCTCATTTTGCAGTTCATCGGCAAGTTCTGTAAAGTAGGCTGTGTAACCCGCAACTCTGACGGTCAATCCGCGGTATTGCTCTGGATTCTTCTTTGCTGCGAGCAAGTCTTCTTTTCTTACTACGTTAAACTGGATATGTGGAATCTCAAGATCTACAAATGTTCTTAAGAAATTTGCAAACTTATCAATTCCTGTCTCTGTCTTGAAAAATTCAGGAAGAAATTTCATATTTAATAATCCGCCATTGGTTGTAAGTGTCTTATCTAGTTTGGATACGGATTTTAATACGGCTGTTGGTCCTTTGATATCTCTTCCGTAAACAGGTGACATTCCTCCATCTGCTAATGGTTCCTTCGCATATCTTCCATCTGGAGTTGCGCCTACATTTTCACCCATTGGCACATGGGCTGATACGGTATACATTCCTGTATGATATGGACCTTTTCGATAGTTTTTAAATGTTCTTAATCGATTCTTGAAGTAATCTGCCCATTTTGTTCCCTGTTTGTCAACTTCATCGATGTCATTTCCGTACTTCGGAACCTTATTGACGCACATTGCTCTTAAGATTTCATATCCTTCAAAATTGTTCTTTAATGCATCAAGCATTTCTTTTTGTGTGCACTTTTTTTCATCATACACCAGCTGCTTGATTGCGACAAGACTGTCTGCAAGATTTGCAACCTGAATCATCTGAATTCCGGATAAATTGTATTTTGCACCGCCTGCTGTGACATCCATTCCATTTTCCATACAGTTTTCAATGGATGCTGATAAGAATGGAGATGGCAAAAGATCAATATGTGCTTTCTCTACTTCTTCGCATGCAAGAAGCATCTTATCCATGAAATAATCAATTTGTTTCTTGAATGCTGCTTCCAACTCTTTAAATGTCTCGTACGTTTCAAGGTTTCCATAATCTGGTGCAATCTTTTCTCCGGTTAAGAGACAGATTCCTCCTGTCAATGCCACTTCTAATGCTTTGTTTAAGTTAAACATTGCAGAATCACTCCATCCAAGGTTATTTCCCTGCGTTGTTAATTCCACGCATCCAACGATCGCATAATCTCTTGCATCTTTTTCTTCGATTCCTAATTCCTGAATGGATGGAATGACTGCCTTGTCATTGAAGAACTGTGGCATTCCGCTTCCTTTGGCTACGACTCTGACTGCTTCTTTTAATAATTCGTCCGACGTTCCTTCGTGAAGTCTTACAGAAAGGTTTGGCTGTGGAAGTCCTAAATGTTTCTGAGCTTCTAAGAACAGGAATGATAAATCATTATATGTATCATTTCCATTCTCATCCTGACCGCCGATCGCGATATTAAATCCAATCGGGAATCCTGCAAAATATTTTGCTCCGTGAGAGTTTCTCATATATACGATCTCGTTAAATTTCAGCCATAAACATTCGATGATCTCTAACGCCTGCTGTTTATCTAGGGTTCCTTTTTTGAGATCTTTTTCATAATAAGCTTCTAAATGTCTGTCTAATCTTCCTGGTGAAAATGAAGATGCATTGGATTCCATCTGTAAAATTACAAACAAGAACCATGTAGACTGTACTGCTTCATGAAATGTCTGTACTGGACGTTCAGAAATATTCTTGCAGTTTTGGGCTACTTTGATCATGGTTTGTTTTCTTGTTTCATCTAATTCATTTTCTGCCATGTCCATGATCAGGTCATGATAACGGACCATAAAGTGTTTCGCTCCTTCCATGACGATCTTAACACTTTCATAGAAGTCTTTCTGTCCTTCTTTACATATCTTTAGTTTTTCTTCTGCTTGATCAAGTAGTCCCTGCGGTCCCATCTTTAACCATTTGACACAATCTGGACAGATATGTCCTTGTGCGTGGTCTTTCTGGTTGATCTTTACAACTTTGGCGATCTCGTTGATCTCTTTTCCATATCTCTGATTCAGGACATCTTCTAAGGATTTTCCTTCCCAGTATGGTTTGATGACCTTACGGAATGTCTCAATATCTTCTTGATGTACATTGAAGCGGTCCTGTGGTCTTGTTGGGAGTGTTTCAAATTCTTTATCTACCCATGTGCTACCACTCTCTGGAAATACAACTCCATAACGAACTCCGGCTGTACGATTTCCAACGATCAGTTCTTCAGGTTCTACACGAATCTCCATCTGCTCTAAGGCTGCTTTTAATGATTTTGCTCTCTGTATGATCTTTGGATCATCTTCATTCTCCTGATATGTTTTTGTAATGATCAGTGCCTGCTCAATTGATGCGTATCTTGGCTCTGATAACATTTTATCTTTTAAATCTTTGATTCGCTGTGTCTGATATAATCCTTCCATAGAATTTGTCCTTTCTATTGTTTTTCGCTTTTATTATCGTTTTTTATTATTATATATTGTTTTTTATTGTTATTCAAGATGTTTTTCTGTTTTTTCTTAAAATTAACCAAAAAAAAGAGCGAAGAATAAAAAATAATTCTTCGCTCCCGTAGTTCTTTATATGATTTTCGTCTGATATGTTTCTAATTTATCCTGAATCTCTTTGGATAATCCATCCTCACAGATTACTCCATCTACATCATCAAATGTTGCATATACATAATTTGCTTTAAAATCAAATTTATGACTTTCCATCATAAGATAACACTTGCTACTCTTCTTGACAGCATTATGCTTCATAATTCCATCTTCAGGAACATAGGTCATGATCGCATTATCATAAAGATTTGCTCCTACAACTCCCATAAAAGAAATATCAAATCGGAAATTTTCCATCATCTGCAACACAAGTTCCCCTAAAAATCCGTTCTGAGAACGATTAAATTCTCCTCCAAGAAGAATAAATTTTACATTCTTTGTTGCTGTAAATACTTCTGCAATATCAAGCATACAGCTTACAACTGTAACTTCTAATCTACGTTCTATGATTTCTCGTGCCAATTCGATATTTGTTGTGGATGTGTCAAGAAAGATCATATCTCCATCGTGAATTAATTCCACTGCTTTCTTTGCGATCATTCTTTTTTCTTTTATATTTTTATCTTTTCTTATTGATACAATATTAGTATGCCCCGGATGCAAAGTATCTGGAAGAACCGCTCCTCCATATGTTCGTTTTAAAAGATTCTTTGCTTCCATACTCGCTAAATCTTTTCGAATACAGTCTTCTGTAACCTCAAATCGTTTGCTTAACTCTTTGACTTTTACTTTTTCATTTTCATTTAACAGACGTAAGATTTCCTGATGTCGTTCTTCTACAAACATTTGTATCTATCCTCCTCTCACAATATGGTTATTATACCATTTTTTATGTAAAATATCTATTCTTCTGTTTCATTCATGCTGTTCATGATCACATTCATGATTTCTTCCTCTGTTTCTGCTTTTCTGATCAGAAATGTTGTATTTTTCTCCATTGTCATTTCATAGAATGATGAGAAAAATGCTCTTGTTGACTGAATATCTTCAAAATTAAGTGCCAGCAAAAAGACGATATCCACACAACCATCCTGCCATTCAGTTCTTTGTGCACATTTCATGATAACAACTGCTGGTTTTATTACCAGATTCGCCATTCCATGTGGCAGTGCAACCCCGCCTCCGAGAACGGAGGCACTGATTTCTTCTCTTTTTAATACATCTTCATAAAATCCTTGTTTGACATATTCATTTTTATATAATAGATCACATCCTTTTTTGAGAATCTCCTCTTTACTCATAACTTCTTTTTCTACCAGAATAAATTCTTTTTTGATCAGACTACTAATCGTATATTCTTGGTTATGATTTTTCTTTGTCTCTTTCATCTGATGGCATTTTTTCTGAATCCGGTAGACATCCTGCTGGCTGACGATCGGCGTTGTATACGCAACATATGGATGTGGAATCTTTAATTTTGAAATTGTTGTTATCACAAGATCATATTGATCTTCATCGATCATATGTGCCGAATTTGCCGGAAGTACAGATGTTACATTAATTTCTGGAATCTTATCTTCTACTTTTCTTGCCAAAATCTGGCCAATTCCCATTCCACCACTTCCTACAATAGCTGTATTAATATTTCTTTTCTTCTCCTCCATCGCGCCTTCAAATAAAACTGCCATATACGCAATCTCATCTTCTGATGGAAACTGTCCGATCAGTTTCTCATATACCTGGCTGGAAGTAAAGCATGCAGAAAAAATTGCTGGATATCGCTGTTTGATTTCCTCAAGAAACGGGTTATGGATCTGAAATCCAAATCTCACTCTTACAAGGGAACTGTTTAAAAATAATGCTACACTTGTCTTTAGCAGCATATCTTCTTTAAAGTTTTTACCAACAATGGATGAGATATAATCAATCACATCCTCTGTTACATCCTGAATATAGATTTCTTTATCTAATAAAAATTTCTTATTTACAATACGACTGCTGTTTTGGACTTCCACTGCTAACAATAAAATATACAGATATAATCCTTCTCTTGGATCAATGTTCATCTTAAATTCATGATTTAAATAATTAATCAGATAATCTGCCCACTCTGTGATTTCATCTACAAGCCCTAGACGGTTGATCATATTTTCTTCTAAATAGCATTCCTTCTTTAATCGTTTAATCTGATTGCTGATATATTCAACTGCCATACAAAACGTATAATCATTCATTTGCGAAGCAATTTTTCTTTCCAGTCTCTGTACACAATAAATCACCTTATCAACATTTTTTTACGATACTGTATCACCAGTCTTCCATAAAACTCTGGTTCGATCCGATAATCCGCAAATGTTTCATCCGTAATCCTGTCTTCCTTTTCCATGACTATTTTTCTATTTTCTCTTACAAGAACTCTTCTTAGATCAAACTCTTTTCCTTTAATCTCAATTCCTCTCCCTGTTGTCTGATAAATTTTGATATGATCTGCTTCCAGACTCTGGTTTGCCTTTTCAATATCTGTCCGGATCGTTGCTTTTGAAACGAAAAGTTCATCTGCGAATAATGCTGCTGTATATGGTTCTTTACTTTCGATCAATGTTCGGATAATATAACTGATCCTGTATTCTCTCGTCTCAATATATAGATTTTTCTCTGGAAATTCCTGTTCAAGTTCTTCTTTATGCACTCCTAACCTCAAACAGATTCCTTTTCCTCGTTTTCGAATCAGATGATAATTTCTTTCTTCACAATACTGAGCTACTTCATTCATATATGAACTTACGCTTCTTTCTGAAACGTTTAGCATTTTTGCAATCTGTGCATTGGTAATAAATTTGTCATCTTGATGAACTAAAATCTTTATAATTTCTGAAGCATACTTTGACAGCATATGTAACTCTCCGTTTCTGTTTTTGTTTATCATCTATTGTTTATTATTGTTATTTATTATTTTATATTATCTTCACCAATTGTCAAGTCAAATAAGAAAAGACAAAAAATAGAACATATAGTTTATTTCCATACGTTCTATCTCACATTTCATATTAAATTTTTGAATTCAACAAACTTGGATCTGTAAAACTCTTACATTCTGCTACACTACTACATTTCATCCGGCTTTTGACCGTCATGGGCTTTCCATTGACACTCCGTCAATTTCATATCTGTAAATACCGCTTTAAACGATGAATCTTCCGGACTGCATGCATAAATTCCAAATTTGATTTTTCCTGCACCAGCCCACATATGACAAATCCTCATTTGCTTAAACCGTATTCCATCCTCAGAACATTCTATGCAATAATCATCTTCACATCTACTGAGACGATACCACATAGATTTAATACACGTTATAACACGAAATGAAAGTAACATGGTGAACTGATTGAAATGCTTCTTAATTTTTGCAACTAAAACTAAAAAAGGTTGACTACGTAAACGGTAGTCAACCAGTATGTCGGTTGGTAGAAACGCCTGCCCATTTTGCAGACTTATACCTAGATTAGGGTATAAAAAATGGAACCTGTTTCAAGTACTATGATATTTAATAATCTTACCACAAATGATTCAATCTTTCTTTGGTCTCTAATCTTTTTTTCCACATTTCCTGTTCGGTCTGATATCCGCGTGCTCTCTCCTGATCCTTTGTATATTTTGGACCAAAAAGCAAATCCAGGATATGTACAGCATCTTTTCCAGCTGCCTGCATGGTTCCTCTGCAGGATCCGCAATACGTTACAATATTGTGCTGATCAAAATCATTCGCTCTTCTTGTATAAACACGCTCATATAATTCCGGATTTGAACTGCATACCATACCGCCAACGCCACAACATCTGGTGTTTTTGCCGTTTCGTTCTATTTCTGTCCAGTTATAACCCAGTTCATCCAAAACCCATCTCACACTCTCGTGATGAGATGTCTCATCTCGAGTTACACAGGAATCATGAATGTTGAAAACTACATCAGAGCCTATTCCGATTCCTCTTGCTGTTTCCGGAATACCGATCAGATTCTTCATCAGATCCCAATATGCAATCACTTTCTGATTTTTAGCAGTTTCTTTAAATACTTTGTAACAGGAAGGGCATACTGTTATGATCACTTCTGCTCCCATATCATCTAAAATATCAATAGCTTTTTTATTTCGTTCCTCAAACTTTTCTGTTTCGCCAATAAAGCGGGTGACTTTTCCACAACATTGTAATAATGCGCCTACATTTTCATGTCCCAGACATTCTTTAAGGTGTTTCACAATGTTTTCTACTCCCTTTGGAGAATATGCAGACACAGTACATCCAGGAACAAAAACATATTTTGTTTTCTGCTTCTTCGGTACTTCTTTTTTCTGCAAACTGCCATCTACTCTGGTACAGTATTCGTCTCCGCATTCCTTTTCCTGCGTACGATCACTCTCTTTTAAGATTTCCAACGGGACAAGACCGTTATTTTTCTCTGCATAATCTTCTTTTAACGCCGTGAAGATTCCCTTCATGTTAAATTCTTTCGGGCACTTCAGTGTACATTGGCTGCACTCATTACAGGAATATGCAATCATATGATCCAGATTTTCATATCCCTCCTCCAGATACTTTTTAAACAAAGATTTCGGACACTCTGTATAATCGTTCAGCATGATACATTCTTTCATACAGAGCTTACACTCACACTGTCTGCACCTGGCGGCTTCTCTTTCTGCTTCTTCTTTTGTATATCCCAGGGCCACCTCATCAAAAGAACAAATTCTCTTCTTTGGATTCAGCTCCTGCATATCTTCTCTTTGACCGGTAATTGCATCCCAGTCAACCGGCATTTGCAATTTTGTTTCATATGTCCAGGTGTCTTTTAATTCTCTTCCGGACCGCAGGTCTTCTCCTCTCAGAAATCGGATTACAGATTGAGCAGCTCTTCTTCCGGTTGCAAGAGCCTGAATAGCAATCACAGATTCACCGGAAGCATCTCCTGCAACAAAAATCTTTTCGTTCTTTGTTGACTGCAATGTATCCTTGTCACAGGCGAAGGTAGAATTAGGACGCTGTTCCAGAACCTCCCCTGCAAATTCAGCTTCCACGCCCTGTCCAATGGCAAAGACAATAGTATCCACCTTCAGTTCTCTTGTGTCCTCTTCATCATAGGCAGGAGCAAATCTTCCGTTTTCGTCAAACATAGATAAACATTTTTTAAGTGTAACTCCAGATACCCTGCCATTTTCGTCTGTATGAATTTTCTGGATAGCCTGAGCATGATTAAATTTTACTCCCTCTGCCAATGCCCCTTTGATTTCGTGATTTGAAGAAGCCATGGTATCATAACTGTCCTCAAGACAGACAGAGTAAACTTTTTCTGCTGCGTTAAGACGCCGTGCAGTTCTCGCGCAGTCCATGGCCACATCTCCGCCTCCTACAACAAGAACAACTTTTCCGGACTCTTTCACATCTTGAGTCATGGCAGCTTCCTTCAGAAATCCCGCAGCGCTGAAAATTCCTTTTGCATCCCAGTGATCCAGGCTTCTGTCAACACGCCCCTGCTGTTTTCCCACTGCAACAATGGTACTGTCAAAATTTTCCAGAATTTCACTAAACGGTTTATTCTTTCCGATTTCACAATTTAATTCAAATTTTACCCCCAGACGATCCAGGTAGCTGATCTCTCGTTCCAGAATTGTTCTTGGAAGACGATATGCCGGAATGCCGATTCGAAGCATTCCTCCTCTTACAGGCATTTTTTCAAATACGGTAACCTGACAGCCTTCTTTTCTCAGTTCCAATGCTGCCTGCAATCCGGATGGTCCGGCACCGATCACTGCTACTTTTTTCCCATTTTCGTCCTTACAGGAAAAATTCCAGTCTTCTTCTCGGTCAAAATGATCTGCTGCATATCTTTTTAAGGACGCAATCGCCATAGGGCTCTTTCCTTCGTTCCATTTGCATTTTCCTTCGCAAGGGTGCGCACAGATTCTTCCCAAAGTTCCCGGTAAAAATAACTGGTCTCGGATAACTTTTATTGCCTCTTCTCCTTTTCCTTCCCGGATTAATCGAACATATTCTTTTACATTTGTGTGCATAGGACACGTTGCAACACATGAAGCTGTTTCTTCTCCCATACAGTGTTCTGCAATTTCTTTCATATTATCAATTACGCTCTGCTTTAACATAATATACCTCCTCGTTTATTACTTCTGCTTCTTATTTGATATATTTTTCTTCCTTGTTTTCGGATCAATCGCAAAAACAAACACACCTGCAACGATAACCACGCCCCATATTGCAAGCCACAATGAGATTTTACTTCCAAATAATACTGCACTGAATATAATTGTCCAAAGAGCGGCCGTGCTGTTTAATGCGGTTCCCATAGCACACCCCACTAAGTCCACTGCTTTATACCAAGATAAATACGTAATCGCTCCTAAAATTGCAATCATTGCATATCTCACTACCAGACCTGATGTCACAATTTCCTTTGCCATCGGATATCCCTGAATTGCCGGAAGAACTACCAGCGCATAAGCAATCATCGAAATAAAATATCTTAGGCAAAGACATTGCTGTGGTGTTGCTTCCACATGATCCTCTCCCTTGCTGTATTTCATGACAAATCCTATGATAACTCCCTCAGAAGCCCATCCGAATACTGCAATAACTGCAAATAGAATTCCTTTCAGAAAAGTATCCGGAATATCTCCCGTTGGACGGAAACCCAGCATAAATGAGCCTGTCAGGCTGATTGCTATTCCTGTAACTGCCCTAAGGGATAAACGTTCTTTCAGAATCAGATAAGACAATATCGCACCAACGCCCGGATAAATTACAGAAATACTGGAAGCATATGGTGCAGTTGCATACTTGATAGCCAACAGATATGCACTCATTCCGATCGGAGAACCAACCAGCGCCGCAATTGCTGTTGCTTTCCCTTTTTTTGTTGTAAACAGCAACTGAAATACCTGTTTTAATTGTTTGTGATACAACAGGACCACTGCAACCCATAGAAAGCAGAAGCTTTCATGAAAAAAAGCTGTCACTAACGGAGAATACAGAAAACTTTTTTCTGAAATCCCCTTAGAAAATGCATATGCAGAATCCGTAAAAATCGAATTCAGTCCGAGTCTCCCCATTAATACACCATCCAGTCCCCATGCAATTCCTACCAGAATACCTAACAATAATCCTTTCCTTAATTTCTTTTCTCTGTCCATTTTACCTTCTCCTTTTTTCTTTTCGCATAAAAATACACACTCTGTTTATTTTGACATAAGGTGTGTATTTCTTGGTTTGTTATTATTTTAACTTATTATTCTTGTTTGTGAAGAAGGCACTTTTTAGTATGAAACACACTTTTTGGTAGGATATGAGACAAAAAAATTATTCATCATCTTTATTTTTATGATATTCCTTCACATATTGCTTTCCCCAGTGATCCATGGCTTCCATGATGGGAGTCAGTTCTTTACCTATTTTTGTCAGTGAATATTCCACCATTGGCGGTACAGTAGGATAAGTTTTTCTGGAAATAATTCCATACTTCTCCAATTCTCTTAGCTGCTGTGTTAACATTTTTTGAGTGATCGAAGGAATCTGCTTTCTGAATTCATTGTACCGGATGGTCCCCTTTTGATGAAGATTCCATATAAGAAGTGCCTTCCACTTTCCACTCAGTATTTCCACAGTCAGTTCGATCTCACACTGATAATTAGAACAGCTGATCTTGTTTCCTCTAGCATCTGGCATTTTTTACCTCCAAAAGATTTTCTATATCCTATTATACTATCTTATCTTTGAGATTCCATCATAAAATTATTTATATGGCTAATTTCATTTTTAAACGCTATTTTTTCCCTTTTAGAAAAAGAAAAAGTGATGACCATATGTATTTGTTTAAAAAACGCCAGTGGAATAACTCCACTGACGCCTTACAAATACTATTTATTTTCTTTTGTTATTATTTATTGATAACCTTCGGTTCTTCTGTGAATGAATAAAAAGTTCCACATTCCTGCACCATTCGCTCCCAAAAGTCCCCAAACGCCGGGAGTTAATGTCAGATCGACATCATTTACTGCTGTTTTGTCTTTGAACTGCTTGCTTAAATGCTCTATTTTCAGTTCCATGCTTACACTCCTTTCTTTTGCTTCAGCTGAACAATAAAAAGCCCTTGTTCGATAATCATTGTACCGAACAAAGGCTTTTCAATCTCAAAAATCACACGCTTAAATTCCTAAGTAATTTCTAAGATCACATTCTTATTTTCCTAAACGGAAAGGGGTAATGTAATCACAAAGTCTATGGTTTCGTTTTGACTGGATGCAGTAATCTTTCCACCATGTAAATGTATAATTTCTTCAGCAATAGACAGGCTAAGTCCCGCACCACCTGTATTAGAAAACCAAGCATCCTCCAAACGATTGAATTTTTCAAACATACTGTTAAGCTGTTCCTGTGGAATTGTTTTTCCACGATTTTCAAAGGTGATCTGAATACCATGTTCTAACCGTTTGGCGGATATATTTCATCTATCACCTGTGCAATCAAACAATGGTATAAACTAGCAATGATAGATATAGGCGCACTTTAAGGCGCTTTTCTATTGCCATTTCTTTATTCGACATGAATACACCTCCTACCGATTAGTAAATAGAATAAAGCTAAGCAGGACAATCACGACAACACTTACTATGCCTGCCAGAATGGAAAACAGTCTGTTTGCTTTTATTCTATTTCCGATTAACCGAGCCACCATCAAATATACAATAAGCCCCAAAAGGCCGCCTGCTGTATTTGTGAGTACATCGGTAATATCAGAACGTCCGATTGCTAAAACATATTGCGTGGTTTCCAACAAAAACTGGTTCCTGCAATCATCATTATCTTCGCATATAGTTTTACTTTTGGCATCAGCATTTGATTTTCTTTTTATAGCGTACCCCTTTCTCTTAAATTTTGTAGCCAACACCCAAAATCGTTTTAATATACTGCAGAGTATTGTAAGTATCTTTCAGTTTCTCACACAGATGCCGGATATGCACAGTAATTGTGCTGCTGTTTTTAGAGTAGTATTCATCTTTCCAAACTGCATGAAACAGTTCCTCAATACTTACAACATTCCCAGGCAGAGGAAGTTGACCTCTTTTCCGATGATGATGTGGAAGAAGGCACACAGCCGATTTCACATGAGGATTACGAGCGACTTATCAAATATCCGGAAAAGAAAACGGGATTCCGCAAGACTTCTCGATAAAGTAGCAAGCAATGCTTAAACAAAAATTTCCCTTATTTCCCTTGCGGATTCCGCATAAGGGCAAAAATAAGGGAAACTACATATCATTTCACTATCTGATGGGCTGAAAAGCCTGTAAAATAAGGAAAGTTCAGGAAATCTCTCCACAAATTTTATCGATTAAGTATCCCTTTCAAATACTGCCCAGTATAAGATTCCTCAACCTCGCAGATCTCTTCTGGTGTCCCTGCTGCAACAACTGTTCCACCGCCTGATCCACCTTCTGGTCCCATATCGATAATATAATCCGCAGTCTTGATCACTTCCAGATTATGCTCGATCACGATCACAGTATTGCCACCTTCTGTCAGTCTTGCAAGGATATCCACCAATTTGTGAACATCTGCAAAATGAAGTCCTGTCGTTGGCTCATCCAGGATATAGATGGTCTTTCCTGTACTTCGTTTGCTTAATTCTGCTGCCAGTTTGATCCTCTGTGCTTCTCCCCCTGATAATTCTGTGGATGGCTGTCCTAATCGAATGTATCCTAATCCAACATCTCTTAATGTCTCCATCTTACGGCTGATCGATGGAATATTAGAGAAGAAATCACATGCTTCTTCCACTGTCATATTCAGAACATCATAAATACTCTTTCCCTTGTATTTAACTTCAAGTGTTTCTCTATTGTATCGTTTTCCATGACATACTTCACAAGGGACATACACATCTGGTAAAAAGTGCATCTCAATCTTGATGATCCCATCTCCTGCACAGGCTTCGCATCGCCCGCCTTTCTTGTTGAAACTGAATCTTCCTTTATTGTATCCTTTTGCTTTTGCATCTTTTGTCATCGCAAACAGATCTCTGATCTGATCAAAGACTCCTGTGTAAGTTGCAGGATTGGATCTTGGTGTTCTTCCGATCGGTGACTGATCGATCGCTATGATCTTATCTAACTGGTCAAATCCTTCGATGTCTTTGTGTAGTCCTGGTTTCGTCTTAGCCCTGTTTAGTTCTTTTGCCAGACGTTTGTATAAAATCTGATTGACTAAAGAACTCTTTCCTGATCCAGAAACTCCTGTTACACAAGTGAAAATTCCAAGTGGGATTTCTACATCAATATTCTTTAAATTATTCTCCTGTGCCCCGACTACTTTTAGGAATCCTGATGGTTTTCTTCTGACTTGTGGTACTGGAATCTTGATCTTTCCGCTTAAATAAGCTCCTGTGATGGATTTCTTATTCTTCATGATCTGTTTTGCAGTTCCCGTTGCAACAACTTCTCCACCATATTCTCCTGCTTTCGGTCCGATATCTACAATATAATCTGCTGCCAGCATCGTATCTTCATCATGCTCTACAACGATCAGTGTATTTCCTAAATCCCTTAGATTCTTAAGTGTACGGATCAGTTTGTCATTGTCTCTCTGGTGAAGTCCGATACTTGGCTCATCTAAGATATAAGCTACTCCAACTAATCCAGAACCAATCTGTGTTGCCAGACGGATTCGCTGTGCTTCTCCACCAGATAATGTTCCAGTAGCCCTTGATAACGTCAGATAATCCAGTCCTACATCATTTAAAAATCCGATTCTTGCCTTGATTTCTTTTAAAACCTGTTCTCCGATCAGTTTCTGGCGTTCACTCAATTCCATCGTCTCTAAAAATGAAACCATTTCCCCGACTGACATATCACACATCTCTGCAATATTCTTATCTGCAACCGTTACCGCCAGTGATTCCTGCTTTAATCGCTGTCCATGACATTCATCGCAAGGTGTGATCGTCATAAATGTCTCGTATTCTGTTTTCATATTCTGAGATGCCTCACGATATCTTCTTCCAACATTCTTGATGATCCCTTCAAATGCCACATCATAAACACCTTCACCTCTCTGCCCTTTATAATAGACTTTGACTTCTCTGCCACCAGTTCCATACAATAAAACATCTTTGACTTCCTGTGGATAATCTTTAAATGGTGTTTCCAGATCAAAATGATATTCCCTTGCAAGTGCATCTAAGATTGCTCTTGTATAACTCTTCTTATCCGTTGATGATTGCCATCCAAAGACCTGGATCGCCCCTTCTGCAATACTTAACTTCTGGTCAGGGATCATTAAATCCACATCAAATTCCATCTTATATCCAAGTCCATGGCATACCGGACAAGCTCCAAATGGATTATTGAAGGAAAAACTTCTTGGCTCTACTTCATCAATACTGATATCACAGTCAGGGCAAGAAAAACTCTGGCTGAAATTCAAGGTTTCTCCACCGATCACATCAACCATCATCAATCCATCGGCTAGATTTAAGGTTGTCTCAATAGAATCTGTTAATCGTTTTTCAATCCCAGGTTTGATCACTAAACGATCCACCACGATCTCAATGTTATGTTTCTTATTCTTCTCCATTGGAATATCCTCTGACAGATCATAAACATTGCCATCGACTCTGACACGAACATATCCACTTTTCTTCGCATTCTGGAAAACCTTTGCATGTTCTCCTTTTCTTCCACGAACGATCGGTGCCAGAAGCTGAATCCTTGTACGTTCTTCTAACTGCATCAGACGATCTACCATCTGATCTACAGTCTGCTTACTGATCGGTTTCCCACACTTTGGACAATGTGGGATTCCGACTCTTGCATACAGTAATCGAAAATAATCATAAATCTCTGTCACAGTTCCTACTGTAGATCTTGGGTTTCTGTTTGTTGACTTCTGATCAATAGAAATCGCAGGAGATAATCCCTCAATGCTGTCTACATCCGGTTTCTCCATCTGCCCCAAGAACTGTCTTGCATAAGAAGATAACGATTCCATATATCTTCTCTGTCCTTCTGCATAAATCGTATCAAATGCCAGAGAAGATTTTCCAGAACCACTCAGCCCTGTAAATACAACAAACTGGTTTCTCGGCACTTCCAGATCTATGTTCTTTAAGTTATTCTCTCTCGCACCTTTGATGCGGATCATCTCTTTCTTCATTGATAAGCTCCTAATTCTAATCTATCATCAGTTTTAGTATTTCTTCTTTTAATCGTCATATTCCTGATATGCGATCTTGAATTCTTTCAATTCATCTCTAAGCTGTGCAGCCAATTCGAAATTTAATTCTGCTGCTGCCTGATTCATCTTCTTACTTAATCGCTCGATCACTTCTTTTAATTCTTTCTTAGACATGGATTCCATATCTTTTTCATATCCACCTGTTTCCTCTTCATGTTCATCTGATATCTTGATTAGATCTCTGATATCTTTCTTGATCGTCTGTGGCGTAATCCCATGTTCTTTGTTATATTCATCCTGAATCTCACGTCTTCGTTCTGTCTCCGTGATCGCTGCATGCATGGAATCTGTCATATGATCTGCATACATAATAACATGTCCTTCACTGTTACGTGCTGCACGCCCGATCGTCTGCACAAGAGATGTCTCAGAACGCAAGAATCCCTCTTTATCTGCATCAAGAATTGCAACCAATGTAATCTCTGGAATATCCAGACCTTCTCTTAACAAGTTGATTCCAACCAATACATCAAAAACTCCCATTCTCAAATCTCTTACGATCTCAATTCGCTCTAATGTATCAATATCTGAATGTAGATATTTTACCCGGATACCAACTTCACGCATATAATCAGTTAATTCTTCCGCCATTCGCTTGGTCAGTGTTGTGACAAGTACTTTATTGCCTTTGTCTGTCTCTTTATGAATCTCTCCTAACAGATCATCAATTTGTCCTTCCACCGGACGTACATCGATTGCTGGGTCTAGTAAACCTGTTGGTCTGATGATCTGTTCTGCCCTTAATAATTCATGCTCTTCTTCGTATTTACCAGGTGTTGCAGATACAAATAACATCTGATCGATCTTCTGTTCAAATTCACCAAATTCCAAAGGACGGTTATCTTTCGCAGAAGGCAAACGAAATCCAAAATCTACTAACGTTGACTTTCTGGACTGATCTCCTGCATACATTCCACCGATCTGTGGTACAGTGATATGCGACTCATCAATGATCATCAAAAAGTCATCCCCAAAGAAATCAATTAACGTACTTGGCGGCTGTCCTGGTTCTAATCCTGCTAAATGTCTGGAGTAGTTCTCAATCCCAGAACAAAATCCTGTTTCTCTTAACATTTCAATATCAAAATTCGTTCGCTCTGCAATTCTCTGTGCTTCGATCAGCTGATCATGTTCTTTAAAATATGTCACCTGCTCAGCAAGTTCTTCCTTGATCCCTTTGATCGCACGTTCAATCTGTTCCTGTGGTACAACATAATGTGATGCCGGGAATATTGCCACGAAATTCAAACTTCTCTTTACTTCACCTGTTAAAACATCAAATTCCACAATACGATCGATCTCATCTCCAAAAAATTCAACTCTGACTGCATCTTCAAATGTAGAAACCGGAAGGATCTCCAACACATCCCCCTTAACTCTGAAAGTACCTCTCTTAAAGTCAAGTTCGCTTCTTACATACTGAATATTGATCAGGTCATCGATCACCTCGTCTCTGTCCTTTATCATCCCTGGTCTCAAAGAGATCATCATCTCTGAATAGCTTTCTTTGCTACCAATTCCATAAATGCAGGAAACACTAGATACAACGATCACATCTTTTCTCTCAATCAATGCTGCTGTCGCGCTATGTCGTAATTTATCAATCTCATCATTGACCGATGAATCCTTCTCTATATAAGTATCGGTAGATGGAACATAGGCCTCTGGCTGATAATAATCATAATAGGAGACAAAATATTCCACGGCGTTATGTGGAAAAAACGCCTTAAACTCACTATATAACTGTGCTGCTAACGTCTTATTATGTGCCAAGATCAATGTCGGTTTATTCAAATTCTGTATAATATTCGCCATTGTAAATGTCTTACCTGAACCAGTCACTCCAAGAAGCGTCTCAAACTGATTCCCATCTTGAAATCCTTTGGTCAGCTTCTCGATCGCCTGTGGCTGATCCCCAGTTGGCTCATATTCTGATACTAATTCAAAATGATCCATATAACTTCTCCCTTATGAAATATCTCTTATCTTTTCATCTATGCATGATTCTGACTGCTCCCACGGGCAAGCCCGTGGGGTTCTGATTGCCAAGTGTAGCTTGTAATCGTACACCATTTTCAGGCTTTGGAGTTACAAGTGTAAATCTGTTTGAATCAGGACTTTTATTACCAAGCAGTCCTACGACCACATTAGCGGTAAATTTCTGTCTTACGACAAGGAAGTACAGTCAATCTCCCTAACATTTAGTTGTTAAGCTACTTTAATTCCACTGTTTAGTATTTTGATATGATTAGCCTTAATCCATGCAATTAGGGCTTTTTCTTTGTCATAGCACCTGCCGAAATCTGTAATACATTTATCTTTGTCTATATCCTGCGTTCTGTAGTCGTAACAATAGAGCAAAAATGATGAATACCAATCTCTTTGTACCAATGTTCCGTCTCGAAGTCTGTAGAGCCTATCAGACAGCTTTTTCTTAATGTAGTCATCTGCCGTGTGGTCGTATTGGCTTGCCCTATAATTATTCGGAACTTCTATATATGCGCCGCCTGTGACTTTGAATTTCTTTTCAATAGTAGTTTGAAATCCAGACGGACAACGATTCTTTATAGATTTGCCAAAGCGCTTTTTCTTATTAAATTTGCCTTTGCTATTAACAGTAGTCTTCTTAGCCCGTTTCATCAGCTTGCTTGCATTTTTAGGTTCTGTGACGAATGTATCTCCAAGACTTCGCAGATAGTTAGCATCTTCGTTTATTGCAAGCTGTCTATTTACTGCATTTATACGGCATAATTCAGTGTGTTTGGCTTTCAGCTTCTTGTAGCGATCAGAATATTTCCAAGTCTTTTTACCTTTCTTGATAGTGCCGTCAGGATTGTAATTCTGTGGATTGGTTGCCCGTCTACTCCTGTCCATAGCACGATAATATAAGCGTTCCTTGCGTTCAGAAGTCTGTATGCTGTTGCCACGCTCTGAAAGGTTCTTCAGTCCGACTTCAGTATCAGAAGTATAGGCAACTGTCTGCGTTCCTATATCAGCACCTATCATGCCTTTACCGTATTTATGTCTTGGATTGCCGAATCTATCATATTTAGACTTAGCTTTGCCTTCTATTGTCAGATGCAGATATACTCTGTACTTACCTCTTATCAACCTTGGAACAAGAGTAGCATAGCAAGGTCTATAAGTATCTATACAACAGGCTTCTTCTATAAGCGTATTGACAGCATCAGCATCCATCTTGTCAGGATTCTCAAGATAAGACAAAACGGCGTTAACTTCATCAGACTGAAACCTGTCGTTGACTTGAATCCCGAATTGCATCTTTCTAAGTTTGAATCGAAGTTTCCCATCCTCAACAAACATCGGAATACCACGATTTATCTGTTTTGCTCTGATGCATGGTAATTCTCCGTATTTTGAGAAATGTGTGGTCTTACCGTTATCATAAAGGCATTTTTCCATACCTCGCCATATATCTTCGGCTTTTGTGAGAGCAAACACCGCATCTATACTGTATTTCTTGCCTATAGGAATCATAGATGTCCTGCAAAAATCCCATGTAACATCATAAGATTTCTGCATATCATTGAGCTGATTAGCGAGAGCTTTACGTTTGTCCTTATCCTCAGTATTGCCGTACAGTTTTAGTAGTTTACGATATTTCTTGGTACGCATGAGTTGGTCGTAATTCTTTCTCATAAGACGAACAAGCTCGTTGCCAGCTTTGCGGATTTTATCAGAAAGAGCCACGACTTTCAGGACATCAGGATAAGGCATATCAGTTTCTACAACTAAGATATGCCTGTCAGAAAGTTTATGATATTGTTTCAGAAGTTTCTTGTATTCTTCGTCACTCATGATCTTTCTGTTCCTCGATGTATTTCTTTACTGCAGCTTCACTTATATGACCTACGGTAGATACAAAATATCCTCTTGACCATAATACTCCACAACGAGAGTAGAACTGTTTTAATTGTGGATATGCCTTGAACATTTCAATTGCACTGATACTTTTCAATGTTCTTCTGCATTATTACAGATCTTGTCAAATATATTGATACAGACCTGTTTTTCTTCTGTTAATCCACTTAAAACATTTTTTGCAAACTGTTTTTGTGCGTTATGTCCTGCTTCTATGATCAGTTCTGCCTTATCTAACAAAATAATTTCAATATGCTTTTTATTGTCTTTACTTTGTATTTTTTCAACAAGTCCTTTGTTTTCCAATTTCTTTAACGAAGTTGAAACATGGGATATTGTTGATTTTCTGATCTTTACTATTTCTGCTTTGTCAACCATTTATGACATTATACCCAGTGAAGTGAACTACATCGGTAATTGAATTACCGAGCATCAGATATATATGGCTTCGCCATACAGATTCTGGGTGCGTCCATGACACCTTTACTGCTACCTTTTTGAGGTTACACAGCTACTTTTATGATCAGGAATGAATTAAATTTCCTTCATACACATAGTGTACCACATCTCCAAGAAAAGAACAAGTGTTCTATTTAAAAATTCAAAAAAGAGGAGACGTTAAAGTCTCCAATGTAACCTGTGGTTACGCGCTTTCATCTGCGGCAATTGAATTACCGAGGATTCCCGCTTTTTATCCTAAAAATTTAGAAACATTCCCCACCGGGTGCACATTAAATAAAGAAACGCTAGTTTTAACAACTGTCTAAACTAGCGTTTCTTTATTTAAAACTTGTCTTATCGAAACTATTTAATCTTCTGACAAATTTCAATCACTTCTCCACAAGCACTTTCAATCTTGAAGCAGCGAGATCCTTTTTCCCAGAAGTTAAGGCTTGTCTCAATTCCGTCTGATACGATCTTATATCCGTTTACTTTGCAATATTCATAATCTTTTTCAAGATCAGATGAGCGATATGCGATATGGTCGATTCTTGTTGTTGCACCTCCTGGAAGCTGGTCTCTCTGAGAGATTTCATACATTTTTCCATCCTGAGGATTTTCAAGGAAATATACATTTCTTCCGCCCATTCCAGGGAATTTTCCTGCAACTTTAAATCCTAATTCTTCCTGATACCATTTTGCGTTTAATTCTACATCAGAACAATGAAGTCCGATATGATCCATAGGTAAATTTAACATTTGTTTGACTCCTTTTTTAGGTGATTTTATTGTTTTATAATACAGTTCTTTCTCCTGTCACGATCTCTTTTAAGCTGTCAACGATCTTGTCTGCGTCTTCCATCGTTGTTCCTGCTTTCAATGAGAATGAAACGGATTCTGCACTTTCAGCTTTACTTCTTCCGATTGCTGCAAGAATGTTAGAATTTGTTCCGATTCCTGCTTCAATTCCTTCTTCTTTCAAAGCTTTCTGTACAACTGCTGCAGATACATTTTTGATTCTGATATTTAAATGATTGGTGAGATGATGATCTTTGTGTCCATTCAATTCTACATCTTCAATCTCAGCAAAAATACGTTCACACATATGATTTCTGACTGGACGGATTTCTTCCATAAATGTTGTTGCCTTTGCTGCTAAACTTTCTGCCATATCTGACATCACTGTTAATGTTTCTTCGCTTAATGCAGTTTCTGACACATATTCTCCAGCTCCTGTGCTCTTTCTTACATATAAAAATCCTGCATTTTCAGGACCTCCAAAATAAGATGCATCTGCTGTCAGCAGATCAATATGACTTCTTTCTACATTGATCGGCATTTTTCCAAATGCAAATGCTGCATCTGTGTGGAAGATCACACCTTTCTCTGATGTCATTGTTCCGATTCCTGTAAATGGCTCAGAAGTTCCTGTCTGGCAGTTTGCTGCTGTCACTGAAATCAGTTCTGTGTTTTCTTTCAGTTCATTTTCGATCATTGCTACTTCCACACGGCCGGTTGTGATCGGATCTAAATATGTCACAACAGCGTCTTTTCGTTCTAGTCTGGAACATTCATCCAATACTTCTGGATCTTCCATCGTCGTGATGATCACATGAGGACGTGCTTTTTTTGATGCTTTCACTACAGCTTTTAAAGCTTTTAAGTGTCCATCTGCTCTTCCTGATGTGAAATAAATCTCTTCCGGTGTTGCTCCAATGGATGCAGCGATCTTTTTACGTGCTTCGCTCTCGCAATTTTCCTTGCTCATCTTTGTTTTCCTCCTTTTATTTCTGTTTCAGATATTATAATCTTCAATAAACAGATTTTATCTTTATTATAGATATTATTTTCTGCTATTTCAAGATTTAATGCATAATCCGTAAATTTGCACAAAAAAAGTATAGAACTTTTGGTAATATGTTCTATACTTTCTTTTTATATCTATCTTTACAATTCTTATTTCTCCTGTAAGATAGAAAGCGCCTTGTTTAATTGTTCGTCAGCTTTTGTCTTCGTATTATCTTTTACTTCAACATCTGGCTTGATTCCTTTTTTATGAATGTTATGTCCTGCGGGTGTGTAATAAGATGAATAAGTCAGTTTCACATAAGATCCATCACCAACTTCAAAGAATCCCTGTACGATCCCTTTTCCAAATGTTGTCTCTCCAACCAGCGTTCCTGCTTTATCGTCTTTGATCGCACCAGAAAGGATCTCTGCTGCACTCGCGCTGTTACCATTAACTAACACGCATAACGGCATATCAAGCTGTTCATTCTTTGTGTCTTTGTAATATTTCTTATTGCCATTCTTATCTTCGGTATAAACAATCGTTCCTTTTGGAAGAATCTGTCCTGCAATATCTACTACACTTGTCAGCAAACCACCAGGATTATCCCTAAGATCTATGATCAATTTCTTTGCACCTTGTTTCTTAAGACTTTTCAGTCCACTTCGAAACTGGCTGACTGTTACTTCATCAAATTCGGTGATCTGAAGATATCCAACTTTATCTTGTAACATCTTTGTTTCAACTGTTGGATTCTCAATCGATTGTCTTGTAAATGTATAAGTCTTTGATGTCTGATTTCTTGTAAATGTTAATTTAACTTTCGTTCCTTCTGCACCTTTGATCTTCTTAACAATATCATCTAGTGCATCCGATGTTTTTAATTTATAGTTTCCTACTTTTGTTAAAATATCCCCTTTTTTCAGTCCACTTCCGTCTGCCGGGCTTCCTTTCACTGGTTTCACAACTGTTATGATCCCTGTCTTTATATCCTGTGTAAGATATATTCCAACTCCATAATAAACACCACTTGTAGATTGTTCTAATTCCTTAAAATCATCCTCTGAATAATACGTGGAATAGACATCTCCCAGTCCTGCAACTAAACCTTTGTAGGTACAATCTTCCAACTCACTCTTCTTAACAGAACCTTTATAATATTTATCAATGATCTGTTCTATCCGATTAATCTTTCTTGCTGTCTGTAAGGTCGTACTTGGGATCGCATAGGCACGATAAAGGAAAAATCCTTCCACAATACATACAACAACAAGTAGTCCTACGAGTATTTTTGAAAACTTCTTCATGAAATTAGTTCCTTTCTATTTATGTAATGACGTTATAAGTAATTTTGAGGATTTACATAATTTCCATTCTTTTTCACAACAAAATGCAGATGTGCACCAGATACCATACCAGTTGCTCCGGATTTTGCGATCGTCTGTCCTCCTGACACCCTTGCCCCTGAGGATACTAGAAGTTTGGAGCAATGCAGATACATCGTTTCCAGTCCATTTCCATGGCTGATCTTTAAGTAATTGCCATTGTATGCATTATATCCAGCATCCACTACTGTACCAGAAGCTGCTGCTACGATCGTTGTTCCAGTTGAACATGGAATATCAATTCCAGCATGCAGTTTTCTGACTCCTGTAACTGGATGAATTCGGTAGCCGTACCCTGATGAAATACTATGACAAGACGGTACCGGCCAACTCAGATTTCCTGACGAAACTGTTGTTGCTGGCGATGTTGTCGTTGTAGTTTCTTTCTTGCTTTCAGTCGTAGCCTTTGATGTTGTATTCTTTGATGCCGTACTTCCTGTCATATTCTTTTCTGACTGTGCTTTCGATGTCGTATTGTCTGCATTACCGTCTTTCGCCGATGCAAGATCCATCTCTTCTTGTCGTTTTTCCTCTGCCTCAAACCATGCCAGTAACTCTTTATCAGATGCTAACTGTTTCTGGTAAGAAGCTAACTTAGATTTCTTCTTCGCAGCTGCCTGATCCAGTTTTTCTTTTCTGTCTTTGCCTTAGCAGTCAAAGTCTTTGTATTTTGATAATCCTGTTTCAGACTCTTCGTTGCCATTCGGATCTTATCTTCCGTTGTCTGTAATTGCAGAAACATGTTACTGTCATATTTGGAGATCTTTGAAACATAATCAGCTCTTTTTAAGAACTCCTGAAAATTATTTGCTTCAAAAATGACTTCCATATATGCCATATTTCCATTTTCATATAGAAACTTAATGCGCTTACTCATGATCCTTGACTGATCTTCTTTGGATGCCTTTGCCTCTTTTAATTCCTGTTGTGTCTTCTTTAACTGTTTCTGTACAGAAATAAGCTTCTCTTGACATGCCTCATACGCATCATTGCTCTTTATCATTTTCTCATCAAGATCTTTGATCTCCTGCTGCATCTTGCGGCTTTGTTCTTCTAATTTCTTTGTTTCCTGCTTTACCTGTTGTTTTTTGGCTGCAGCAAACACTGTCGTCATAGGCAGATTCGAAGCGATCATGGCTGATATTAACATCATAATGATCCCCGCCTGATATCTTCTTTTCATGAGTTCCCCTTCCTAGACTTTTAAATACTTACGGATCGTGATAGAACTTCCAAGCAATCCGATCACGATTCCTACCAACAATGCTAACGGAAGTAAGTATAACATAATCTGCTGGATCGGTACAAATTTCATAAAGACTGTAACAACATGAAACTTATCATTCATCCAGTTGATAATCCCTTCATATCCTGCAAAAATAATCGCTGTTGGAATCAATGATCCCAAAATTCCTATGATCATTCCTTCTGCCTGAAATGGTGCTTTAATAAATCCATTCGCCGCACCGATCAGCTTCATAATTGAAATTTCCTCTTCTCTGACTGCAACTCCAATAGACACTGTGTTGCTCACGAGGAAAATAGAAACTGCCATTAAAATCAGAATGATCCCACCTGCAAGATACGTTCCCATTGTATTGATCTTCGTCATTCCTTCCGCCGCTCCTTCAGAATAACGGACTTTCCTAACACCATCAATCGTCTCTAAATGTGATACTACCTGTTTGTATGATTTTACTTCTTTTAATGTGATCTCATAGGAATCTGATTCTTTTAGCGGATTGTTCCCTTCGAACCCTTCAAGAAGCTCTTCATTTCCTTGAAATACATCCTTCTTATAGCTTTCCCATGCTTCTTCAGCAGATACATACCGCATCGTGGCAATATCTTCTTTTTCTTTATTTCTTCCCCAATCTGATCTTTTCTTTCTGTAGAGATACCCGGTTCAAAAAAACAGAAATTCCTACAGACTGCTCCATCTGCTGCATCGTTGACCTTACATTCAATGCTACAGATAAAAATGTTCCTAACAAAAGACACAAGCAATGATCGTTCCCAGTGATGCTAATGAAAACATCTTATTCCTGAAAATATTCCTTGTGCCCTCTTTGATTCCATACAAAATCTTCTAAATATCATAGGACCCCCTTATCTCATCCTGTTCTATATGTCCATCTTCGATCAAGATCACTCGTTTTCCCATCTCATTGACCAACTCTTTGTTGTGCGTAACAACTAAAACTGTTGTCCCACTCTTATTGATCTCTGAGAGGAGCTCCATGATCTCTTTGGCTGTCACAGGGTCCAGATTCCCAGTTGGCTCATCAGCCAGCAATAATACTGGGTGGTTTACCAAAGCTCTTGCGATGGCCACTCTCTGCTGTTCTCCTCCTGACAATTCATTCGGAAAAGCATTCATGCGGTCTTTCAGCCCCACCATCTCAAGCATATTCTCAACCTGACGCTTAATATATCGGTGTGGTACTTCCACAACTTGCTGTGCAAATGCTACATTCTCAAAGATCGTCCGGTCTTTCAGCAGACGGAAATCCTGAAATACCATTCCCATCTGCCTGCGGAACTTCGGCAGATTCCTCTGTGTCAGTTTCTTATAATCTTGACCGTTTACTATGATCTGTCCACTTGTCACATCAAGTTCTTTCTGTAAAAGCTTCATCAGGGTTGTCTTCCCTGATCCGCTCTTACCTACGATGAAAACAAATTCGCCTTTCGCAATGTCTAATGAGACATCCTCAAGTCCTATACTCCCTTTATTATATTCTTTCGTTACATTTTTTAATGTGATCATCATATTCTAGTCCATTGTATCCATATGTTTCATATATTTTACTACCATCAGTGCAATTTTAAATGCGATTGCATCTTCAAAATTCCTCAGATCCAGATTCGTATTCTTCTGAATCTTATCCAGACGGTATACGAGTGTATTTCTATGAATAAACAACTGTCTGGATGTTTCTGACACATTCAGATTATTCTCAAAGAATTTATCAATCGTTGCCAGTGTTTCTTCATCAATGGAGTCTGGAGAATAATCTCCAAACACTTCACGGATAAACATCTTACATAATGGAAGTGGAAGTTGATAGATCAGTCGTCCAATTCCTAACTGATTATATGCAATCACACTCGCATCCTCATAGAAGATCTTGCTGACTTCCAATGCGATCTGTGCCTCTTTATAAGATCTTGATACATCTTTGATCGTCTCTGCAACATTACCGATCGCAATCTTGGCATCTTTGATCCCATATTCATTCAGCCCTTCTTTAATCTCTTTTGCATGCTGAATAAACTGTGCCTGTCCTTCATCCCCATTCACTGGTGTTACATAAACGATACTCTTCTCGTCCACTGCCGTAATAAAATCTGAATCTGCTCCGCTTTCAACCTCTTTCGTAGCTTCTAACAGATTCTGATCCTTCTCGTATTCTGCCTGAATCAAAAATGCAACTCTTCTCTGTTCCACTTCAATATGCAGCTTCTTTGAGCGGTTATAAATGTCAACCAATAATAAGTTATCTCTCAACAGGTTCTTTACAAAGTTCTCTTTATCCAGTCTCTCCTTATATGCAGTCAAAAGATTCTGTATCTGCATCACTGCAAGCTTTCCGACCGTATATGCATTCTCGCTCATTCCAGTAGCCAGAAGTATATATTCCAGTCTCTGATCATCAAAAATCTTAAAATATTGAAAACCATCGATCACCTGGCTCTCTGCCATAGAATCTGCAAATTCTTCCGCATGTTGTGCTAATGCATCGGTTATCTCCATTGTTGTTACAACTATACGCCCTGACAGATCTAAAATACACAGATCGATCCCGGTTACTTCCTTCATTCCATTAATTGTCTCTTGTAATATCTGATTTGAAATCATCCTTTATCAACCTTTCATATTTGCCGTTCAACCTTTTCTTTTACTATACAGCATTTTAAACAAAAAAAAGAAAAATTTAGTGATTTTTTATATCATTGTCTATTTTATACAAATATCTAGCAGAAAATCTTTATTTCATTGACCATAAATATCTCTTTTTAGCCGTAACCCCTTCATATAACAAAGAAAAACATCTCAATCGTTCCTGAGATGTTTTTCGTGATATTTTATAATAATATTTATGAATGTATTTTAAATCTCGTCTTCTGATCCAACAATTATACAAATTCTTGCACCGCTGTCAACACTTCCAACTTCATATTCTGGATTCTTAAAATAACTTTTCAGATCCTGTCCTAAATCTTTACTTTCTACTATGATCTTTGTATGTGTTAAAACACCCTGTCTGTTTGTTCTTACAGATCCTACACTGTATCCGTCACTTGCCAGTTTATCTTTCCATCTTCCTGCAAGTCCTGAGATTCTTGTTGAATTCTGAATCTCGATCGTTATATTCTTTGAAGAAGATGCTGAACTATCAGATTTGGTTGTTGTTGACTTTGCTTCTGTTGTGCTCAATGCCGAACTTAAGTCTCCTTCTTCTGATAACATCTCATCAAAGACTCTCTTGGCTTCTTCTGTATCTAATTCAAACTTTCCATTGGATTCTGTTCCATCTAACACTTTGAAATTTAAGTTCTTATCCTTAATTCCATGCATTCTCTCAAGACTTGTCGCTGCTTCTTCATAAGAAGCATCTGTCTTCACCGCATCAAAATAATTCTGTGCATATTCACGATATTCGGATAATGTCTTATCATTCAATGCAGATGCAACTGCCACGCAGATCTCTCCTGTAATTTCTGCCTGCTTGTTCTTATCTGTAAAAATATCACTCTCACTTAATAATGAATAGATTGCTGTTCCATTCAGGCTGTTCTCCCCAGCACTTAATGTTACATATTTATCTGTAGAATCTGTATAAGCCATTGCTTCATCAAATTCTATTTTGACATCTCCTGCCTGATTCATCAGTTTCACAAACTTCTTATGTGATATCAGTTCATAGGAATTAATAGAAATTCCCAGTGTCTTCTCAACCTGCTGTCTTAACAACTTTCCATTCTTTCTTGTTGCTTTGATCACATCTGCAACCGTCGCTTTGCTAACGCTAGTTCCCAGTGTCTGTTCGACTGCCTGTTTTCCCTTCTTCGTCAATGTAAGATTCATATCTTGTCTAAGTGGTACAAAAATCATCTCCTGATTCTTGTTATGATATATTCGAATCACAATGGAATTTCCTGTCTGGATCATTCCAACGTCTACTCTTTCTTTGCTTTCTTCTTTTAACTGCTTTGCGATTTCTGCTTTCTTGTCTTTCTTTAATTTATTTGAAAAATATGTCTTAAATCCAAAAAAGCTTGCAACTCCACCGATGGCTGTCACCAATATCACTGCAAGAATCCTGGCAAATATGGCTTTGACACCTAATTTATTTTTCTTCTTCTCTGCCATGTTCCTGCTCCTTCCGTTTCTAAACTTTGTTTAGTATAACAAATTATTCGATTTATTTCAACAATCCTCTATGTTATAATTCTGTATAATCGCCTTAATATTTTCTTAATCTGCAACATTTCTCATCGTTGATCAGATCGATCATATCAAGTGCTAAGAAATTTTATAAGATTTACGAGGTATTTTCTATGAAAACAGTACTCATAACTGGCAGTTCCAGAGGAATCGGACGTGAAACTGCCATATATTTTGCACAACAAGGATGGAACGTGATCATCCATGGCTTCCGCCATCCTGAAAAACTAGAATCCCTAAAAAATGAAATTCTTGAAGAGAACGTGTCTTGCTTATCTTTTTGTGGAGATATCAGTGATCCTTCTTTTGTAGACGAAATGATCAAACAGTCCCTCCTTACTTTTTCTAAGATCGACTGTCTTGTAAATAATGCCGGAATCTCTCTGGTGGGATTATTTACAGATGCAACGGTAGATGATTGGAATCTGATGATCAACACAAATTTAACTTCTGTTTTTACAACCTGTAAGAATATCGTTCCCCATATGCTTCATCACCATGAGGGAAAGATCATCAATATTTCTTCCATCTGGGGAGATGCCGGCGCTTCCTGTGAGGTTTTATATTCTACAACAAAAGGTGGTATCAATGCTTTTACAAAGGCTCTGGCAAAAGAGGTCGCTGCAAGCAATATTCAGGTAAATGCGATCGCTTTTGGGATGATCGATACGGAGATGAATGCGGAGTTTGATGAAGAAGATCTTGCCTTGATCAAGAAGAAATCCCTGCGGACTATATTGCCAGTCCAAAAGAAGCGGCACAGATGGTTTATCATGTGGCAAGTCCCCTGCTTATATGACAGGACAGGTTATTACATTCTCTGGGGATGGTATTAAATTTAATTTGCATAACGGAAATGTATCGAGTATTCATAAAAACATAAAAAAGATAGAGGTACGAAAAACGAATTCCATTGACGGATTTTTTGCAAAACGCTGATCCGCCAACACTCCTGCACAACTCACTGCGTTCAA